>Ga0335396_10001539_pt1 | contig 29385 bp, 29 predicted proteins | sample FRY02_FD_205743 | JGI IMG/M metagenome (GOLD analysis project Ga0335396, IMG submission 205743) | Freshwater microbial communities from Lake Fryxell liftoff mats and glacier meltwater in Antarctica - FRY-02 (spades assembly) (version 2) | ecosystem: Environmental > Aquatic > Freshwater > Ice >... | reverse complement strand
CGGTAGTAGCGGATTTGTCGGGTGCGATTGAAGCGATAGATGGCGTCAGGTATAAGCAATGGAATTATTCACCGTTTGATATAGTTTACAAGAAAGCCGGGCCAATTTGGCCTGGCTTTCTTGTTTTGAACACACACTTTCGGCCTCAATCCCAGGGCAGGGCCACGCCCAACCGGGCACAGGCATCCCGCGCCGCCTGCTGCTCCATCTGCCCGTAACGCACCCCTTCCCGGCGATGTATCGCCATCCGTTCTTCCTCAATCGCGCCGGGCAGCAGGGAGCGATTCGTGCCAGGCATGGGCGTATAGGTTTCGCCGATGTCGCGGGTCATGCGGTCGGTCTCGGCACGGAAGACGGCTTCCGGCACGACAGAATCGATGTTAATTGCCAATACCATTCCGCCGTTTTTGGCGTTGGGCCACTGGGTACGAATCTCATCGGAGAGGGTGAAGCCGGTCAGCCCGCCCCCCATCAGACTGGCGACCGCGCCATAGCCGATGCTCTTGAAGAAGGCCGCCGGGATCACCGAAAAGAGCGCCTCGAATTCAGGCCCGCGCTGATCGTCGGCCAGAATGCAGGTGGCCGCGTCCAGCACAACCGGCGGGCCGTCGCCGCCAGGCACAGCGAAACAGATGGGCGGGTTGCCAAAGTAGCCCAGATGAGCGTCGGGATTGGGGCCGCCGCCGTCGTTGCCATAACGCCCCTGCTCCCGATAGCCCTGGACAGAAAAACCAATGCTGCCCTGTTCCATACACATCCGGGCATAGTGGCCGCCGGAGCCGTAATGGCCGCAGTAGCGCACCAGCCCCATGCCGATACCCACTTCTTTGGCTTTGGCAATCGCCCCTTCCGTGGCTCGTTGCATAGGCAGATAGCCCAGTCCGCCATCGCCGTCATAGACCACCGCGGTGGGTGTCTCGTGGACCAGGCGCACATCGGGCCGGGGATTCAACCCGCCCTCGGCCAGGGAGCGGCAGTAGCCGTTGACGGCGCGTGTGCCGTGGCTGCGCACCCCGCGCAGGTCCGAATTGACGAGAAAGCGGCTGATCAGTTGGGCGTGTTCCGATTCCACGCCGACTTTTTCAAAACAGGCCGTGGCGTAGGCGAGAAGACTCTCCTCCGTGACGAGAACGAAGGATTCCGGGGGGTTGTTCATTGGGCTTGCTCCTGGATTGTGGATTGCTATAGTTGTTCGGGAAAAATGTGAAAAGCGTAGGGGCGCTGCTTGCTGCGCCTGCTTTCGGTCACAGGCGCAGCAAGCAGCGCCCCTACTGTGATGATTTGAAGAACGCTGGAATGGGGCTTCAGATAAATCGTTTCGTGCCCAGGCGCTGGGCCGCGGCGCGAATGGCCTCGACTTGGGCCGGTTGCAGGGGGATGCCCCGCTCGCTGCGGATGGTCGCGGTGTCGAACTCCGGGTCGCCGGCCATCTTCACGCCGCTGGTTCCCTTCTGGGCCGGGGTAGCGTGCAGGTCACGGATCATCTCGTCCATCTGGGCCTTGAATTCGGCCACGGGGCGGAAACGGGCGATGTCCACGGCCATTGTCCAGGCCATGTTTTCGCCCGTGACCAATTGGTTGCTGAAGCCGCCGCCGGAGAGCACCCCGCACAGGATGTCCACCATCACCGCCAACCCAAAGCCTTTGTGACCGCCCCCTTCGTGGCTGTTGCCCAGGGGTGTCATTGCCCAACTCTCGTTGCGTGTGGCGGGCGGATCGGTGATGGCTTTGCCCTCTGTGGTCACGGCCCAGCCGGGGGGAATCGGCACACCCAGCCGCTGGGCCAGGCTGATTTTGCCGTTGGCAACCGTCGTCGTCGCCATATCGAACATAAAAGGGCGCTCTTTGTCGGCAGGCGCGCCAAAGGCGATGGGATTCGTGCCCATCCGGGCTTGGCTTCCATTCAGCGGGCGCGCCGCGGGGGTGGCGTTTGTCATGGCAAAACCCAGCATATCTTCCGCCACGGCCATCATCGGGTAATAGCCTGCCATGCCCACGTGATGGCCGTTGCGCACGGTGACCATCCCCACCCCATAGGCGCGGGCCTTTTCAATAGAGAGTTGCATGGCCCGGTGGGTCGAGACAAAGCCCAGCCCATTGCCTCCATCGAGCAGGGCCGTCGTCTCCGATTCGTTGACGATTGTCATCTGCTGGGGAATCGTGTAGAAACCGTTTTCTACATTTCCGCAATAGCCCAGGATATTGCCCACGCCGTGGGTGTCCACCCCGTGCAGGCTGGCGAAGGCGAGGGCGTCAGCGGTGATCTGCGCGTGATCTTCCGGCACGCCGACAGCCTGTAGCAGGGCCATCATCTGCTGGTGTATGGCCGCGGATTCAACCCACACCGCTTCGTTCTCTGGAATTTGCAGGAAATCAAATGCCATTGTTTGTCTCTTTCTGTTACAAATAGGAATACGGATGGGCGCGGTACGGGTGGATTTTCACCGCGCAGTAAATTGACTTTCGTTTTAGCGAGGCGCCATGCGAATCCCGCCATCCAGCCGGATGACCTCGCCGTTGAGATAGCCGTTGGCGAAGATGTGCGCCACCAGCGCCGCGTATTCGTCCGGGCTGCCCAGCCGGGCGGGAAAGGGGACCTGCTCGCCCAGGGATTTGCGCGCCGTATCTGGCAGACCGGCCAGCATCGGTGTGTCCATTATCCCCGGCGCAATTGTGCAGACGCGGATGCCGGTGCGGGCCAGTTCACGGGCAATGGGCAGCGTCATCGCCACAACGCCCCCTTTGGACGCTGAATAGGCGGCCTGGCCGATCTGCCCGTCGAAAGCGGCCACAGATGCGGTGTTGACAATCACGCCCCGTTCGCCATCCGCGTTCGGCTCGTTCCGCGCCATCGCAGCCGCAGCCAAGCGGATGCAGTTGAATGTGCCGGTCAGATTGACGGCGATGACTTTGGCAAAATGTCCCAAATCGTGGACAGTGCCCCGCCCCACCACCCGTTCGGCGATGGCGATCCCCGCGCAGTTGACCAGCCCGTGCAGGCCGCCATCGGACTGGCGGTGGCCGAACTCGGCAGCGGCCAGATCGATAGCGGCCTGCACCTGCTCTTCGTTGACCACATCCACCGGGGCAAAGCGCGCGGCAGGACCGATGGATGCGGCGGTCGTTTCACCCGCTTCCCGATTCGTGTCCGCCAGGATGACATTGGCGCCTGCCGCTGCCAGTGTGCGCGCTGTGGCCGCGCCCAGCCCAGAGCCGCCGCCAGTGATGAGAATTGTTTTGTTGTGCAGGTTCATTGCGTTGCCCCGGTAGCGTGAGGAATAGTGAGATGATTCTACCGGGGCGTGTGGGGAGATGTCAATTGTAGATCGGACTGTCAGTCCGATCTACGCGAACAAAGCCGCCAACAACTGCTTCGAGTCGGAAACCCAGCCGAAGATGCCGCCCTGCGCGCTGATTGTTTCCAGCGCGGCTGTGTGGCGGGCCGGGCTGTAGGAGGCCACGCAATCTTCCAGCACCAGCGCGTTGAAGCCCCGGTCGTTGGCCGCAATGACTGTGGCAAAGCAACAGACGTCTGTCGTCACGCCGGTGACAAGGAGATTGACGATGCCCCGTTCCCGCAGGAGTTCGTCTAGCGGTGTTCGGTAGAAGGAGTTCTTGCCCGGCTTGTCCAGCACAATTTCGCTGGGCAGGGGGGCCACTTCGTCGATGATGCCGTGGCCCGGCTCGCCCTGCACCAGAATACGCCCCATCGGTCCCGGATCGCCGATGCGATTGCCCGCGGGCCAGCGGGTCAGCTTTGTGGGCGGACAGTCGGACAGGTCCGCCGGGTGGCCCTCGCGGGTGTGAATGATTGTCATCCCCCGCGCCCGGGCCGCGGCCAGCACCGCCTGAATCGGCGCGACGGTGCGCAGGAGCAGGCCCGTATCGTTGCCCAGCAGCGCGCCATAGCCATCCGGGTAGAGGAAATCTTTCTGCATATCAATCACAATCAGCGCGGTTTCTGCCAGCGCCCACGTCACCGGATGGGGGCGGGCGGGGATTGCAATTTGTGTCACGCTCTGCCTCTCTGTCAGTCGAATTTTGTAGGGCGGGTTTCGTACCCGCCTTCAGCGACGGCGGGTACGAAACCCGCCCTACAACACGAAAACTTTGTTGTGGTCGTGATCGTGGCTGTGCCCGTGAATGTTCGACTCATCCTGGGCTTCGATTCGGACGATGCGCCCATCCCAGTGGGTGCGGGGCAAACTGCGCCGCTGAGCCAAGTGGCTCTCCACCCATTCCACAACTGTGGCAAAGCCTGTGCCGTCTTTCAAATTTGTGAAGACAAATGGTTGTTCCTCCCGCACCCGGCGGGTATCCCGATCCATCACTTCCAGCGACGCGCCCACCAGCGGGGCCAGATCGATTTTGTTGATCACCAGCAGGTCGGAGCGGGTGATGCCGGGGCCGCCTTTGCGGGGCAGTTTGTCCCCTGCGGCCACGTCGATGACGTAAATCCAGACATCCACCAGTTCCGGGCTGAAGGAAGCAGCCAGGTTGTCGCCGCCGCTCTCCAGAAAAATCAGGTCCAGAGCGGGCAGGTGCTGCTCCAGGTCCAGCATCGCTTCCAGGTTCATCGACCCGTCATCCCGGATGGCCGAATGAGGACAACCGCCTGTCTCCACACCTCGGATGCGGTCATGGGTCAATACGCCCTGGCGCATGAGAAATTCGGCGTCTTCTTTCGTGTAGATGTCGTTAGTAACGACGGCCACGCTCTGTCGCTGGCTGAATTCCTGGCTGAGCAGGTGGACCAGCGCTGTTTTTCCGCTGCCCACTGGTCCGGCCACGCCAATCCGTAGAGCTCGTTGAAAAGGGGTTTGCATTGTTTGGTTATCCATTCAGTCTGTTCAGTTCGTGTTCGAAAAGTGGTGCGTAGTGCGTGTATCAATATCAGTACCAGTTCACGTACTACGCAGTACTGTCTTTTACACTGCCAAATACTCTTTGGCCTTCTCTTCGTTGAACTGGGCTACCGGCCCGTCCAGTACAATAGCGCCAGTTTCCATAATATAAAAATAGCTGCCCACCTTTAGCGCGAAATCCAAAAATTGCTCGACTAACAGAATGGACATCGCCGCCTCCTCGCGCAAGCGGAGGATAATGTCCTCGATCTCCTGCATAATCGACGGCTGGATGCCTTCGGTCGGTTCGTCCAGCAGCAGGAGTTTGGGGTCGCGCAGAAGTACCCGGCCAATCGCCAACTGTTGCTGTTGACCACCGCTGAGGGTGCCCGCCACCCGTTTGCCCATCTGTTGCAGGACAGGGAAGAGAGTGTAGACCCGATCCAGCGCGGCTTCGTCCGGTCTGCGCGTGGGGGTGGATTCGAAGCCCATCAGCAAATTTTCGTAGACGCTCAGATAGGGGAAGATGCCCCGGCCCTGGGGCACATAGCCGATGCCCGCCCGCGCCCGCCGGCTGCTGGGCCAGCGGGTCATATCTTCGTCGCCCAGATGAATCGTACCGCTCTTCGGCTTCAGCAGCCCCATGACGGTTTTTATCAGTGTGGTTTTGCCTACACCGTTGCGCCCCATCAGGCAGACGACCTGACCAGCAGGAACGGTGAGCGTCACGTCGTTCAATACAGTGCTTTCGCCGTAATTGACGAAGGCATTTTGAATCGATAGCATTGCGTGCCTCCTTATCAGGCGTGTGCCCGGCCCAGATAGACTTTGACAACCCGCTCATCCTTTTGGACGTCCTCCACCGCGCCTTCGCAGAGCATCTGGCCCAGATGGAGGACAGTGACGGTCTTGGCGAAGTTGCGCACAAATTCCATGTCGTGTTCCACCACCAGCACGGAACAGCGGTGGGCGATGGATTGGAGCAGTTCGCCCGTGCGGTTGCGCTCCTGCCGGGTCATCCCCGCCACCGGCTCGTCCAACAGGAGCAGGCTGGGCTTCTGCACCAGCAGCATCCCGATTTCCAGCCACTGCTTTTCGCCGTGGGCCAGCACCCCCGCGTGGACATTCATGCGTTCGGTCAGGCCGATGAGGGCTAGCGTTTCGTGAATGAGCGCTTCCTCTTCTTCCGTCAGCCCGCGCAGGAGCGAAATCGTCGGGTCGTTGAAGCCGATCGCGGCTTCCAGATTTTCATAGACGGTCAGGCTGCCAAAGACCGATGGGGTCTGAAACTTGCGGCCCAGTCCCTTGCGCACAAGCGTATGCTCCTGCTCGTGGGCGACATCCACCCCGCCATTCTCTCCACCGTTGAAAATAACTTTGCCCGACGCAGGACGTGTCTTGCCTGTGCAGACGTCCAGCAGTGTCGTCTTTCCCGCGCCGTTGGGGCCGATGACAAAGCGCAGTTCGCCTTTGCGAATGGAAAAATCGAGACCGTCCAGTGCTTTGAAACCGTCAAAGCTGACCGTCACATTTTGCACATCCAGAATCGTGTCCGATTGGTTCTTGTGGGTCGCAGGCGTCATGAAGAACCTCCTTCCAGCATGGCGACTTCGGGCAGGGGGTGGCCTGTGCGTTGTTTCTGTCCTTCTACCTGAACTGTGCGGCTTTTCCAGCCAGATGTCCACCCGCGCACTTTGGCCCACGCTGATTTGAGCGCGCCCAGCACGCCGGTGGGGAAGAAGAGTACACTGCCGATAAAGAGCAGCCCCAAGAATGTCTGCCATATGTCTGGGTAGGATTCGCTGAAGAAGCTTTTGCCGTAATTCACCGCCAGCGCGCCTACAATCGCGCCCATCAGTGTGGAACGCCCGCCCAGCGCCACCCACACCACCATTTCGATGGAAGGCACGACGCCCATACTGGACGGGGAGATGATGCCCACCTGCGGCACGAAGAGAATCCCGGCCAGTGCGGCAATCATCGCTGAGAGGGAAAAGACGAGGGTTTTGATGACGACCGGATTGTAGCCGAGGAAGCGCACCCGGCTTTCGTCATCACGCACGGCCACCAGCAAGCGGCCAAAGCGGGAACTGACCAGCCAGCGGCCCAGCACATAGACGCCCAACAGGCAGGCGACGGTCAGATAGTAGAAACTGTGCTGCATCTGGCTGCTGAGCAGACTATAGCCGAAAAGTTTGGCGCTGCCCACATTCGTGATGCCGTTTGTGCCGCCGGTGAAGGCCTGCTGCCCCACAAACCAGATGCTTGTCAGGAGTGTCAGGGCTTGGGTGATAATCGAAAAATAAACGCCCTTGACACGGCTGCGGAAGAGGAAATAGCCCAACACCCCGGCCAACAGCGCGGGGATGATCAATGCCGCGGCGATAGCAAATATAGGCGAACGGAATGGCTCCCAAAACCAGGGCAGGGTCTTCAGCCCGCTCCAAAACATAAAATCGGGTATCTTGTCGCCGGAGGACTGCAACTTCAGATACATCGCGAAACCATACGCGCCCAGGCCAAAAAAGAGTCCCTGGCCCAGGCTCATCATCCCGCCGTAGCCCCAGATCAGGTCCAAGCCCACGGCGACGATGGCAAAGGTTAGGAACTTGCCCAGTTGGCTCAAACGAAATTCGGTCAGGAACTGGGGCGCAAGCAAAAAGATGACTGCGAGTAGCAGTACAGGCCCCCAGGTGCGGATCAGGGCAAGTGATGACTTCTCATTGGTTTTCATTGTTCCTCCTTATGCTCGGCTTTGCAGGGAGACCAAACCGGCTGGTTTCCACTGGAGGAAAACGATAATCAACAGCAGCACCAGCACTTTGGCTACAGTGGCTGTCGTTCCCAATTCCAGTGTCGTATTCGCCAGCCCAATCAACAGCGCGGCCAGGATTGTGCCCGGCAGTCGCCCGACGCCGCCCAACACCACCACCATAAAGGCGTCCACAATATAGAACGTGCCCAGGGAAGGGCCGATGGGGCCGATGAGTGTCAATGCACAGCCTGCTACACCCGCCAGCCCTGTACCCAGCGCAAAGGTCATTGCGTCCACCCGGCGGGATTGCACACCCAGGCAGGAGGCCATCTCCCGGTTCTGCATCACCGCGCGCAGGCGTCGCCCACTGGAGGTGCGGTTCAGATAAAAATAGATGGCCGTGACCGCTACCAGCACCAGCCCGATAATGAAAATCCGTTTGTAGGGCAGGAGTATCCCCGACCCCATATCGAAACCGCCCACCAGCCAGGCCGGGCTGCTCACATTCACATTCGGAGCGCCAAAAATACTCCGGGCCGCCTGTTGCAACACCAGCCCCACGCCCCAAGTCGCCAGCAGCGTGTCAAGAGGACGCCCGTACAAGTGGCGGATCAGCGTTACTTCCATCAGCGCGCCCAGCGCACCCGCAAAGAGAAAGGCGGCGGGAATTGCCAGCAAAAACCAGACGCCCGCATCCACACCGCCCAGCATCGACGCAAAGACCTGCTGAAAAACAAAGGCCATATACGCGCCTATCATAATAAATTCGCCGTGGGCCATATTGATGACATTCATCAACCCAAAGGCAAAGGCCAGCCCCAGGGAGACCAGCAGCAGAATCGATCCTAAACTCAGTCCATTGAAAATCTGTAAAGCGAGGACTTCCATTGCGCTCCTCCTTCTCTTTCTCTCTTCTCTTTGCGTTCGGTTCTTTATGTTCGGTGATGGTTGTGGGGACCATCCGTACAATCCGGCAGCCCTGACCAGCGGAGGTCACACTTCGCTGGTCAGGGCCTATCAACTCATCTGCGTTTATCTGCGTAAATCTGCGTCCAAAAGCTCTTTGTGATATTTACTGGGACAAACCTGCCGCCCAGGGAATCGCCTTCAGGAAGGGATCGGGTTTCACTGCGGTGCCGCTGCTCCACACTTCGTCGATCAGCCCTTCGCCATTGATTTGTCCGATGCGCACAATCTTCCAGGTGTGCTGATTCTCTGGCTCCACCTTCACCAGCCCTTCGGGGGCCTGGAATTCAATTTCGCCAGACTGGGCAGCCGCACGTACTGCGTCCACGGCCGTGCTGCCAGCCTTCTCAACCATCGCCTTCCACAGATAGACGCCGAAGTAGCCTGCCTCAATCGGGTCGTCCGTCACCCGATCCGCACCGTAAGCGGCTTTGTAGTCGGCCACAAATTTAGTGTTTTCCGGGGTGTCGGTGGTCTGGTAATAGTTCCAAGAGGTGTAATGGCCTGCGATGTTCTCGATGCCAATGCCGCGCACCTCTTCTTCGGCCACGCTCACAGACATCACCGGCAGGCTCTCCGGGGTGAAGCCCGCATCTTTGAACTGCTTGAAGAAGGCCACGTTGCTGTCACCGTTCAGAGTGTTGAAGATGGCGTCGGGCTTGGCTTCTTGAATTTTGCTGATGATTGTGCTGAACTCGGTGCCGCCCAACGGGACGTATTCCTCACCGGCCAGGGCAATGCCAGCGTCTTCCAACTGGGCTTTGATAATCAGATTGGCTGTGCGGGGGAAAACGTAGTCCGAACCGAGCAGGTAGATGTTCTTGGCGCCCAGTTCGTTGATCAGATATTCCACGCCGGGGATGATCTGCTGGGTTGGCTCCGCGCCGGTGTAGAAGATATTGGGCGAAGATTCCAGTCCCTCGTACTGCACCGGGTAGAAGAGCAGGCCGTTCAATTCCTCAAAGACGGGCAGCACAGCTTTGCGGCTGGCGCTCGTCCAACAGCCAAATACAACCGCCACGCCGTCCTGCTGGATCAGCTTACGGGCTTTTTCTGCAAAGGTGGGCCAGTCGCTGGCGCCATCCTCGACCACTGGCTCCAGCATTTTGCCGTTGATACCACCCGCGGCGTTGATTTCGTTGATCGCCAGGAGTGTAGCATCCCGTACAGAGACTTCGCTGATGGACATTGTACCGCTGAGGGAGTGGAGGATACCGACTTTGATTGTGTCACTTTCTGCGGCTGGTGCTTCGGTGGCTGGTGCTGCGCAAGCTGAGATCACTGCTGCCAGCATACAGAGCAACAGGATGAGTGCCCGGCTGCGCAGACCGCTCTTGTTTGTACTGCCTCGAACGTTTCCTTCTCGCTGATACATTGATTGTTCCTTCCCGTGGCACGGGGGTGTGTCAGGTGGATAAAAATTGAGTCGAATTCGCCCGTTTCGCGTCCCTGCGATTCGGCCACGTACGCAACCGAAGGTAGTGTAGCGCGGGATGGAAATACAATCATCGGACAGAACGAACACAGATAATCGGTATGTGTTTGTGCATATTGTACATATGCTTGCCGTTTCATTGGTGAAATAGAAGGTGGTTTGTAGTTCAAATTATTAAGAGGAGCGGGGTTTAGAACAGAAAATAGCGTTGGGCCATCGGCAGACTCAGCGCTGGTTCGCAGGTGAGCAGTTCCCCGTCGGCGCGCACTTCATACGTTTCCGGGTCCACTTCCAGCACCGGCATGGCGCTATTGTGGATCATCTGTGCTTTGCCGATTGTGCGGCAATTTCTCACTGCTACGGCCCGTTTGCCCAACCCCAATTGCTGGGGAATCCCCGCATCCAGGCTGGCCTGGGACATGAAAACGGCGCTGGTCGCAGCGGTTGCCCCGCCAAAACTGCCGAACATCGGGCGGTAGAGGACCGGCTGGGGCGTGGGAATTGACGCGTTGGCATCTCCCATCACACTCCACGCAATGAAGCCACCTTTGACAACCATCTCCGGTTTCACGCCAAAGAAGGCTGGCTGCCACAGGATAATGTCGGCCAGTTTGCCTGGCTCAATCGAGCCGACTTCGCTGTCGATGCCGTGGGTAATGGCTGGGTTGATCGTGTATTTGGCGATGTATCGCTTGACCCGTTCGTTGTCGTTGCGGCTGCTGTCCCCCGCCAACGCGCCCCGCTGCACTTTCATTTTGTGCGCGGTCTGCCAGGTGCGGATAACCACCTCGCCCACCCGGCCCATCGCCTGGGAATCGCTGGCAATCATACTCAGAACGCCCAAATCGTGGAGAATGTCCTCCGCTGCAATCGTTTCGGCCCGGATGCGGCTCTCCGCAAAGGCCACGTCCTCTGGCACAAGCGGATTCAGGTGGTGGCAGACCATCAGCATATCCAAATGCTCGGCGATAGTGTTGACAGTGTAGGGGCGGGTGGGATTGGTGGACGAGGGCAGAATGTAGGGGAAGGAGGCGATGCGGATGATGTCCGGTGCGTGGCCGCCGCCTGCGCCTTCGGTGTGATAGGTGTGGATGGCCCGCCCGGCGATGGCTTCAATCGTCCGCTCCACATAACCTGCTTCGTTGAGGGTATCCGTGTGTATGGCAACCTGCACGTCGAAAGCGTCGGCCACGGAAAGACAGGTGTCGATGGCCGCAGGTGTTGTGCCCCAATCCTCGTGGAGCTTCAGCCCGCACGCGCCGGCCCGCAACTGCTCGGCCAGGGGTTCGGGCGTGGAGGCGTTGCCTTTGCCCAAAAAGCCAAAGTTGACCGGCCAGGCTTCCGTCGCCTGCAACATCCGCGCCAGATTCCACGCGCCAGGGGTGACGGTTGTGGCGTTTGTGCCTGTGGCTGGGCCTGTGCCGCCGCCCAGCATTGTGGTGACGCCGCTGCTCAGTGCTTCGGTGATCTGTTGGGGCGCGATAAAGTGAATGTGGGCGTCGATCCCCCCTGCAGTGACGATTTTTCCTTCCCCCGCTATGACTTCTGTGGCCGGGCCGACCACCAGTTCCGGGTCCACCCCCGCCATTGTGTCCGGATTGCCCGCCTTGCCTACCTTCACAATCCGCCCGTTTTTGACGCCGATGTCGCCTTTCACAATGCCCCAATGGTCCACAATCAGCGCGTTGGTGATGACTAAATCCAGCGCGCCCGGCTCTTCGGCCCGCGTCACCCGGCTGCTCTGGCCCATCCCGTCCCGGATGACTTTGCCGCCGCCAAAGGTGATTTCGTCGCCATAGACGGTGAAATCCTTCTCCACTTCAATGATTAATTCCGTATCGGCCAACCGCACCCGATCGCCGGTGGTGGGGCCGTAGAGATCGGCGTAAGTGCGCCGGGGAATGGATAGAGTCATGCAATTACTCCCATTTGAAATCAGAGCCGAATTGGTGGAAACAGAAGAACACGGATTTATCTGCGTAAATCTGCGGTTTCTGCGATAATCTGCGTTCCTATCTTCCCAATGCCGCGTCCCGCACAGCCGGATCGTCCAGGCTACCGTTGACCAGCCCGTTGCCGCCCAGCATCACCCGCGCCCCGGCCAGGGCAACGAGCGACACCTCTTTGTCGTCCCCCGGCTCAAAGCGCACGGCCGTGCCAGCGGGGATATTCAGCCGCATCCCGTAGGCAGCGGCCCGGTCAAAATTTAGTGACTCATTGACTTCGAAAAAATGATAATGACTGCCCACCTGCACAGGCCGGTCGCCGGTATTGGCAACCAAAATTCTATCCGTTGCGCGCCCCACATTAGCCTCAATCGGCCCGGCTTCTTCGTTGATGAGTATCTCGCCCGGTTTCATTGTTGCTCCTTTTGAAAAAATGGACCGCAGACGGCAGACGGCAGACGGCGAAGATTCGTCGTTTGCCGTCTGCGGTCCGCCGTCCTACTGTATTGGATCGTGCACCGTCACTAGTTTCGTCCCGTCGGGGAAAGTAGCCTCCACCTGCACCTGGTGGATCATCTCGGCCACCCCGTCCATCACATCGCCCCGGGACAAAATTGTCGTGCCGTAGGTCATCGTTTCGGCCACGCTGCGCCCGTCCCTTGCCGCCTCCAGAATCGCAAAAGAGAGGATCGCCACTGCTTCGGGATAGTTCAATTTCAGCCCCCGGCCTTGGCGTTTGCGCGCCAGTTCCGCGGCCAGAAAAATCATCAGTTTTTCCTGTTCCCGTGGCATCAGATGCATCGGAGACTCCTTCGGTGTGGAAGAGTAGGTCGGGTACGAAATCCGCTCTACATCTATGGCTCAATAAACTTTACGCGGGGCAATCGCGTCTTCCCCGTATAGGCTCTGTTTTAGCTTTTGCCAAAAGGTGAACAGTCCGGTTGCGATGTCCCGGCTGTTGTGGCCGAGTACCCGCACACTCAGCCCGTGCGCGGGCAGGGTGCTGACACCCCACAGCATCTCCCTCTGACGCGTGAGCGCCTGGGCTGCGGCGTGCAATTCCTGCTCCAATGCCAGCCAGCGCTCTTCGGGGACTCCAAAGCGGCAGGCGTAGAAGACGCCGTAGTAATTGTAATTGCCCATTCGTGCCGGTGAACGCAAATCGTGCAAACGGGGCTGCCAGCGCAGTCGCTCAATGACGATGGGCCGCCCGTTTGCTACAATCTCCAACTCCAATTGCAACAGATCGTAGGCGAATTCCTCGCCTTTGGCCGTGCGTCCGGGCGTCAAGACCTCCCAATAAAAGAGACCCGCGCCATCTTCCAATTCAATGCGCGTCGTCTGGCGAAAGCGGGCATTCGTGTAAGGAATCAGCGAATCGGGCAAATATTCCAGCAGCCCACCTCTGCCCACGTAAAGTTGATTGGTCTGCTCTGCCGTGGCGTAGCCATCCCGGTGACGGTAGACCCGGGTGGAGCCGGTGGTGGTGATCTGCGCCTGTGCGCCTGCCTCCACCTGTGCCGTCAGGTGCAATTGGTCCCCGCCCAACACGCCGCCGGAAAGGTTGTGCAGATGGACGACTGCCATCTGCCCGGCGTTGGCAAAGGCCCGCACGACGCGCAATGGGGGCGTCTGCTCTCGTACAATCAGCCGGGTTTCTGCGTCCCCCTCGCGCCGAAAGGAAATATCCAGCGCGCCCTGTGCCCCAATTCTACACGTTGCTTTTTCTTCCTCTATCTTTGCAAGCACCCGTCCCCCAGAATTCGTTAGCTGATAAAGAGGCGCATGGGCAGATGGGCGTGGCGCATTCCGCCCATTTCTACGGATGGCGCAGATGAGAAGAGCAGAGCGGGCGAGTCAACGCCCGCCTGCGCTGCCGCCAGCAGAGACGGTTTCAGTCGCCACAAAATGGCCGCGGCGTGGTTCTGGCCCAATGGCAATAGCTTCTGGCAGGCAGAAAGGAGACCGCTGATTGTCTGTTGCAAATAGGCGGCAACTGTTGCCTCTTCCCCCAAACCGAAGACGCCGCCGATCAGCCCAAAAACTGGTGCGTGGTGGACCGCTACGCCCTGGGCGAGTGCCGACTCTAGCGCAGTTCGCAGGAATGGGTCATCTTCCATCCCACCGGCGAATTGGAGCAACCGCCGCCCCAGCGTGGCGCTGGCTATGCGGCTTTCCCGCGCTGGTTTCCACGCGCCACAGCGGTTGTTCAGATCGAGCCACTGGGATATCTGCCAGGTTTCAGAAATACTGGCAGATTTTGCCCCAGCCAGGTGATACCCAGCGCGGCAAAAAGAGGCGTCCAATGCACCCAGTTCATGTAAATAATCGGTGAAAAAACGCTCCAAATTCTGGGGTGTAAGCGCACCCTCGTCGGTGAGCGTTTCCAAGCCAAATGAGTGGGCCGTCGCGCCGATGGGCAGGGCGCTGTCGGCCAGTTGCAGCAGGCGCAGAAAGGCCATTTCATCTGCGGCCTGCTCCCTTCCCACCACTCTCATTGGCCCTTTTCTCTCTCCAAATAGGCCAGCCAGCCGCCCAGATGGGTAATGTCCTCGGCCTCGCCCGCCACGTAGCCTTCGCAGCTAAAGCCCTTGACCAGCGAACCGTCGGCCAACTTGACAGTGCCGATGCCCAGAGGCGGCGGAATCTGCCGGGCAAAGTAGCCCAGATTCGCCACAGGCATCTCCCACAATTCCAGGGCGATGGCCGCGCCCGTGCTGTCGGTGACGCGCAGCGCGCCGGGTTTGGCCGGTCCGCTGTTGGTGATGGCATAGAGCCGGTACTCGGCGGCGGTGAAATCGGCGCGCAGAAATGTCGCGCCCAGATCGGTCAACTGGTGGTTGAGGGGCTGGCCGGTCAGGTGCAGGCCAAAGACGGCCAGGGGGATTGTCTCCATTGCGTTCTCCAGTGAATGAGAAGTTCGACTTTTTCCGAAAAGTCGAACTTCTTGTCTTGTGGCTTATGTCCGGTTGCGCCCAAAGGCAGACCCCGCTGTTGCTGAAAGTCTCGACCAATTGCCAGCAGAAATGGCTCGGCAAAGGACGGGGCCAGCAGCGTCAGTCCGGCAGGCAAGCCGTCTGCCCCGAATCCGTTGGGCAGAGCCAGCGCACACAGGTCAAGCAGATTGGCAAAATTTGTATAGCGGCCCAAATTGCTGTTGAGGGCCAGGGGTTCGGCTTCGACTTCAGCGATTGTATAAATTGTGCCCGCCGTGGGCAAGGCCAGGCAGTCGATGTCATCCCACAGGGGAGCGATGTCCCGGCGCAACTCTTCCAGCCTGTATTGGGCGGTGAAGGCGTCAGCGGCGGTGTATGTGCGTGCCTTTTCCAGAATCGAACGAATGATCGGTAAGAAAGCGTTTGGTCGGGCATCGAAAAAGTCTTTGACTGCCGCATAACGCTCCGCAACCCACGGCCCTTCGTATAGTAGATTGGCGACGGCCATCAGTGGCGCAAAGTCGATATCCACCCGCGTACCGCCCAGCGCTTCCAGCAGGGCGATGCCTTCTGCGTAGAGCCGGGCATACTCGCTATTGCCGAAAAATTCCAACTGATCAGATCGGGGCACGCCGAAACAGAATGGACGACCTTCCGGGAAGCGGCCAGACGACTGAGGGCTTGCGATAACTGCTGTGGCCGCTTCCCGGAAGGTTTGAGGCCGGGCGCGGCTGTAGGCATCTGCCGGATCGACGCCTTCGCAAACCTGCAAGACCGCAGCCGCGTCGTCAACCGTCAACGCGAAAATCGAGACGCAATCGAGCGTGCGACAGGCAGGAAAGAGACCCGCTGTGCTGATCAGCCCGCGTGTGGGCTTCAACCCAACTGTATTCGTGTAGCCAGCGGGAACCCGTCCCGAACCGGCGGTGTCTGTGCCCAGGGCAAAGGAGACCAGCCCGCTCGCCACCGCCACCGCCGATCCGCTGCTGGAACCGCCGCTGATGTATTCTGGATTGAACGGATTGGAAACCGCTCCGTAGGGAGAGCGCACGCCCACCAGACCGGTGGCGAACTGGTCCAGATTTGTCTTGCCGATGAGGAGCGCGCCCGCGCTGATCAGCTTTTCCACAACTGTAGCCGACTTTTCAGGGGTGAAGGCGAAGTCCGGGCAGGCGACTGTTGTGGGATGACCGGCCAGATCGATGTTGTCCTTCACGGCGAAGGGGATGCCGTACAAAGGCAGGGCCGCTGCTTCGGCAGGGGTGAGCGCTTCCAGGCGACGGGCTTGTTCCAGCACATCCGTCTGGGGCAACAGCGAAATCCAGACGTTTGGGTCCGGGTAGGTGGCGATGCGGCCGTAGAGTGCTTCGATCAGTTGGGTGGGTCGCAAAGAGCCGTCGCTATAGCCTTTTCGCAGCGCGGCAAAATCAAGAGATTGCGTCGTCTGTTTCACAGGCTGTTCAGAGCGGTGATGAGGTGTTGGGAGTTACTGACAGAGCCAAAGACACCGCCCTGCATTTTGATCATTTTTACGGCAGCCATATAGTTTCCGAAATCCGTTGCGCCTGTGCAGTCGTCCAGCAGCAGGCATTCGTAGCCCAGATCGTTGGCTTCGCGTAGTATTGTGTGGACGCAGACGTCGGTGGTGATGCCGGTGAAGATTAGATGGGTGATGCCCCGGTTACGCAGCACCAGATCGATGTCTGTGGTGGTGAATGCGCCTTTGGATGGCTTGTCGATGACAAATTCGCCGGGAATGGGGGCCAATTCCGGGATTATCTCCCAGCCCGGCTCGCCCCGCACAAGAATGCGCCCGCAGGGACCCACATCGCCGATGCCGGCGTGAATCCGTCGCGAGCGCCAGCGTTTGTTGGGCGGGCAATCGGAAAGGTCCGCTTTGTGTCCCTCCCGCGTGTGAACCACCAGACCGTCGGATTCCCGCCAGGCTTCCAGCACCCGGCGGGTCGGCTCCACCCCGGCTCGCGTCAGGGAGATGTCGTAGCCCATTGCGTCCACATAACCGCCACGTCCACAAAAGTCTACCTGCCAGTCAATGCAGAGCAGGGCCGTCTTGTCGATATGCGCTGCGCCGTCATAGGGCCAAACGTAGGGGTCGCCGGGAATGGTGAGAGAGGGCATTTTTTGGTTCCTTCAGTCCATCATTTTTCGTCTGCGGGTGCGAGACGTGAAACGGGAGATCGTCGGCTTTTCTCACGTTTCACGCCTCACTCGTCAAGACGACTGTTCAATCTCCAGTCGCCAATCCCCTATTGAGGAATCGTCCCCACCACACCTTCGATGAGATAGTTGGTGGCTTCCAGTTCGTTGACGCTCAGGCGCACACCGGCAGCGATGCGCTCCTCGCCGTTCTGGTCCACAATCGGCCCTTCAAAGGGGAAGAATTCGCCGCTGAGAATCGTTTTTTGCAGGGCGGCGATTTCGTCCTGGACTTCCTGGGGCACATTCTTGCCAAAGGGCGCCAGCTTCACGGAACCCTCGGCCACGCCCGTGCGGTAGTTGCCGCTGTAGGGGCTGTCTTTCCACGTGCCGTCTTCGATTGTCTTGACAATATCAGTGTACAGATTGCCCCAGTCCCAGATGGAGCCGGTGATCCAGCCTTCCGGGGCCAGGGTGGAGGCGTCCGCGTGGTAGCCCACAGACATCACACCAGCGCGTTCGGCAGTTTCGATGATCGTCTTCGTGCAGTCCTGGTGCTGGGTGATCACATCCACATTCTGGGCGATCAGGCTGTTGGTGGCTTCGGCCTGCTGGCCGGGGTCGCACCAACTGGCGGTGAAGACGACGGTTGTCGTGGCGTCTGGGTTCACCGAACGCGCGCCCAGTGTAAAGGCGTTGATGTTGAGCAGCACTTGGGGAATGGGGAAGGCGACGATATAGCCGAGTTTGCCCGTCTTGCTCATGTGGCCCGCGGCCACACCGGAGAGATAGACGGTCTCCCAAATTGTGCCAAAGTATGTGCCCAGATTTTCGGCTGTCTTCTGGCCGCCCTGGTGCATAAAGATCACATCCGGGTGGCGCTTGGCAACTTCCAGGGCCGGGTCCAGATGGCCGTAGGAGGTGGGGAAGATGATTTTTGCGCCCTGGCGGATCATCGTTTCCATCACCCGCTCGGCTTCCTGATTTTCCGGCACGTTCTCAGCTTCCAGAATTTCCATGCTGGGGAAGGCAGCCGCAACTGCTTCTGCGCCCGCACAGGCGGCCTGGTTGTAGCCGAAGTCGTCGCACGGGCCGACGTACAAGAAACCGATGGCTGATCTGCCCGTTCCTGGCGCAGCGACTGCTTCTGCGGCGGGGGCTGCGGGGGCGGGGGCCGCGGCTGGGGCAGCACAGGCTGAGATTACAAAGGCGAAAATCAGAATCAATGAGAGAAAGGGCAATAACTTTTTACGCGTGTTCAATGGATTTACTCCTGAGATGATGGGGAAACGAATATGACTGCACTACTTACGCAGCACGAAATACGCAGCACGAAATACGCAGCACGAAATACGCAATAGGCTTTATCTGTTCTGCAACGAAAAATCTCCCTTCCCTTCAAAGACGGCCCGCAACCCTTCGGGCATGGCGTAACGTTGCTTCTGGGCCACGAGCAGAAGAACGAGAAGTGTCAATAGATAAGGCACCATCGACAGGAAAAAGGGCGAAATGGGAATGCCCTGGGCTTGCAGGGCCAGTTGCAGCGCGGTGGCCCCGCCGAAAAGGTAGCAGCCCAGAATCGCCCGCAGGGGTGACCAGGCGGCAAAGATCACCAGTGCCACGGCCACCAGCCCCCGGCCCTGTGTCATCTCCTCCACCCAATTGAGTGTGTAGGCTACCGACAACTGCGCGCCGCCGATGCCCGCCAGCGCGCCGCCCAGCATTACTGCAATGTAGCGCACCCGATCCGGGTTGTAGCCGCTGGCGTAGGCCACGTCATCCCGTTCACCCACGGCCCGCAACACCAGCCCCCATTTTGTGCGGTAGAAACCGTACCAGAGGGCCACGGCCAGGGGCACGGCCAGATACGTCAGAACGTCGTGCTGAAAGAGAACCGGCCCCACAAAGGGCAGGTCGGAGAGAAAGGGGATGTGCTGGGTGTTCAGCCCGACAATCTGTTTGTTCACAAATGTGCGCCCAAAGAAAGCGGTGATACCCTGGGCCAGAATCATCACCACCAGGCCGGAGACGAGCTGGTTGGCGTTGCGGCTGATCACCAGCCAGGCGTGAAGGAGGGCAAAGAGTCCGCCTGCGGCCGCGCCGGCCAGCACCCCGGCATAGGGGTTGCCCGTGTAGGCCGTGGCCGCAAAAGCCGCCAACGCCCCGGCCAGCATCGATCCTTCCGTGCCCAAATTGACGATCCCGGCCCGCTCCGAGACGGTCTCGCCCAGACAGGCAAAGAGGACGGATGTGCCAGAACGGATGGCCCCGGCGAGGATGGCTTCGAGCATTGGAGACTCCGGAGTGAAAAAGATGGTGCGGTATGGAAAGATTTTCGTTGTGCATTGCGTATTTCGTATTGCGTAAGCAGTGGATGTTGTGTCGTGTTCCGTCCCTTTGCTGCCTGTCAAAGATATTAAAAATGATTGGCGAGACCGCTCTGTCAACGAGACAAGAAATACGCAATACGCATTATGCAGTACGTTTCCCCACCCGCGCCAGAATGCCGATCAGCACACAGGCCATCAGAATGTTGACTGACGAGGCGGGCAGGCGGGCGGTGATTTGCAGTGCGTCGCCGCTGACGGCCAGCGCGGCCAGGAGTAGGGACGAGGCCACCAGCCCCAACGGATTGTGGCCCACCATCCAGGCGGCCAGGAAGCCAATGTAGCCAAAGCCAACGCCAGTTGTCGGACGCAGGCGACCCTCTATTCCCGCCACTTCCAGCATCCCGGCCATGCCTGCCAGCGCGCCGGCAGCCAAAAAGACGAGCAACTGAATGCGCTCCACATTGAAACCGGCCCGCCGTGCCGCCTCCGGGTTGCCGCCCACCACTCGCAAATGCAGCCCCCAGTGGGTGTGGGTCAGGAAATACCAGACCAGCAGCGCTGCGATGGGCGCGACGATCACACCCCAGTGCAGGCGCGTGCCGCCGATTGTCACCCAGCGGGCCTGCTCGGCGAAGGGGGGCGAAAAGGGCCAGTTGAAGGACTCCGGGTCTTTCAGCACCGTATGCACACAGAAGATGACGACCAGCGCGCCCACGTAATTGAGCAGCAGTGTGGAGATCGTCTCATTCACCTGCAAGCGGGTGCGCAACAGACCGGCCACGCCCGCCCAGGCCGCGCCGCCCACCGCGCCGGCCACCAGCAGCAGAGGCAGCGTCACCCAGGCCGGGAAGCGTTCACCCAACGCCATCGCTGCAAAAGTTGTTGCCAGCGCGCCCAAGGCAATCTGCCCCTCTGCGCCCACATTCACCAGCCGGGTGCGTGCCGGCAGGGCCGTCGCCAGACCGCCCAGGATAAAGGGTGCAGCTCGAATCAACACCTCCGCAAAGCCGAAACTGTCGCCCAACGCGCTGAAATACATCGCTTTGTACGTCTTCCACGGGTCTGCGCCGACGGTGAGCAAAAAGAGGGCGAAGATTGCCAGCGGACCCAGCGCCAGCAGAAGCCAGCGCAGGAGTGTGCTGGCTGGCAAAATGTTGTGCAGGCGGGTCAGCGGTGAAGGGGACGGGGCGGCCGAGGGCATAGAAATTGTCTCTTGCATAGGGTTATGCCTTCGCTTGCTGGGCGCTCGGGTGGGCATAATCGCTGTGGGTGCTGCCCTGAGCCTGTCGATGGGTGGTCATCATCCCGGCCACCGCATAGGCGTCGGTGGTTTGGGGATCGACCGGGCGGCTGACCGCGCCGTGGGAGATGACCAGCAGCCGGTCGGAGAGCGCGTAGAGTTCGTTCAGGTCTTCGGAAAAGATGAGGATGGCCGACCCCTGCTCCCGGCGGCGCAGCAGGGCCTGATGCACCGAGCGGATCGTCGCCACGTCCAGCCCCCGGCTGGGGTAGCTGGCGATCAGCACTTGCGGGTCCAAAGCGAAGATGCGGCTGAGCATCATCCGCTGCACATTGCCACCGGACAACTGATCCGCCCGGCGATCCGCGGCTGCCACTTTGAGGGTTTTGACTTCGGGCAAGGCCTCAAATTCCGTGCGGATGCGCGCCCAATCCACCCCCAGCCCTTTGTGATATTCGGGCAGACCGCCCAGCACCATATGCTCCAGAATCGTCAGCCCTGGCACAACCGCGTGCTCGATAGGCGATTCGGGCAGGGCAGCCACGCCTGCATCCAGGAAACGGGCCGGGCTGCTGTGGGCCAACTCTGCGCCCCGCACCCGGATATGTCCTTTTTGCACGGGCCGCAGACCGGTGAGCGCTTCGGCCAACTCCATTTGACCGTTGCCCGCAATCCCGGCTACGCCCACAATCTCCCCCGGCCCGATGCTGAAATTCACGTCGGCCAGAATGGTATAGCCCCGTTCGTCCTCAATGCTCAGATCGATGACTTCCAGCACCGGCGGCACATCGGCCTTGCTGGCGTGGGCCACGGCCAAAGGCGGAATCCACTCGCCCACCATATGGGTGACGAGGGCCGGTTCGTCCAGGCTCGCCAGGTCGTCGCCGCTGTAGACAACTTTGCCCCGGCGCATGACCGTCACCCGGTCGGCGCAGCGCAGCACTTCCTGGATTTTGTGGGTGACAAAAAGGACGGCGAAGCCCTCATCCCGCAACTGGCGCAGGAGGTCGAGAAAGGCGTCCACTTCGCTGATGGCGAGGACGCTTGTCGGCTCGTCAAAAAGCAGAATGCGTGCGCCGGTGAGGAGGACTTTGACGATTTCCACCCGCTGGCGTTCGCCCACATCCAGCCGCCAGACCAGCGCGTTGGGGTCCACGTCCAGCCCATAGCGCTCGGCGGTCTCGCGGATGCGGGCGCGAATCTGGCGGGGCTTCAGGCGCATCCCCAGTCCAGGCAGAGCCAGGGCGATGTTCTCCCAGACGCTCATCGCGGGGACAAGACGGAAGTTCTGGAAGACCATTCCGACGCCGTGACTGCGCCCGTCGGCGGGGGTGTGGAGTTGTACCGGCGCGCCATCCACGCGAATCTCGCCGCTGGTGGGCTGGTAGAGGCCGTAGAGAATTTTCATAATTGTGCTTTTGCCCGCGCCATTTTCGCCCAGCACCGCGTGGATTTCGCCGGGGTGCAGGGCCAGGTTCACGTGGTCGTTGGCGATCAGATCGCCAAAACGCATGACAATCTGGCGGGCTTCGAGCAATGGGTGGGACGAAGTTTCAGACATCGACGGTTCTCGCGTTGAATTTCGTGACAGGCCGAATGGGATCGTATCGTATGCGGCATCCTATGCGGCGTGGCAACTATAACAGAATCTGCGGGAGGAATCGTCGTTCTAAGTGCCCAAGATTTGGGGGGTACTGTTGTGCAGTTTGTACAAGTGGGTGGGAGAGAGGTTTGCAGGTGGCTAATCGTAAAATTTACTTCTGATATCCGTGAATTGGTCTTGGCGAAATAGTAAACTTGACGTCAATGAGTACGAGCGGAAAGAGAAACCCTGAATTTTAGATGTTGCTCTGCCTATACTTTGTCAGGTTTTAGTGATAAAATACTGAATCAGAAATGCAAGTATTGTACACTGTTCAAGAAAATACGAGATGGTTATGCTACGCTCGCTTCACCTCAGAAATTTTACAGTCTTTCCAGATGCCAAGTTTACTTTTGGTAGGCATCTGAACGTAATTATTGGCGAAAACGGACTGGGCAAAACCCACGTTCTGAAAGCTGCTTACTGTATGTTGGCCGTTAGTGCCCGCGGTGCCAAAGATTCTGGAAACACCAATCCGACCAAATCGTACCTCCAGGTAGCTATGGCAAACAAGTTGCGTGGCGTATTTAAACCTGATGAGATTGGCCGGTTAGCGCGGCGGCAAGCGGGACGAAATCGCAGTGAGGTGGCGTGTCATTTCGATGACTCAGCCTGCGATTTTGAATTCTCATTCAATACAGCAAGCAAAAGTGAAGTGACTATTGATCAGTCACCGCAAGCCTGGACAGAAGATGTGCCTGTCTATCTGCCCACTCGCGAATTGCTTACTATCTATCCAGGCTTTGTTTCGCTTTATGAGACGACGCATCTGGAATTCGAGGAGACCTGGCGGGATACAGCTATTTTGCTCGGTGCGCCTTTAGCTAAAGGCGCGCGCGAGCGGAAAATCCGTGAGCTTCTGCAGCCGTTGGAAGAAGCAATGGGCGGTACAGTGGAACTCGATCTGTCTGGACGTTTTTACGTTAGGACGCAGAATGGCCGGTTTGAAATGCATTTGGTGGCAGAAGGGTTGAGGAAACTGGCTATGCTTGCGCGCCTGATTGCAAATGGCTCGCTCCTGGATAAGGGGTATTTGTTTTGGGACGAACCCGACGCTAATCTCAATCCGAAATTGGTAAAATTGATTGCCCGAACGATTCTTAATATAAGCCAGACAGGAATCCAGGTTTTTATTGCTACGCACAGTCTCTTCTTGCTACGTGAGATTTACATTCTTCAGCAGGCCGAATTCCATACAATAGATACGCGTCATTTCAGCTTGCGCGATGGTGAAGAAGGTGTGAGTGTTCGTCAGGGCGAAACTGTAGAGGATATTGGCGAGATCGCTCTCCTTGACGAAGAACTGATGCAGTCCGAGCGCTACATAAAACTCCCGTGAGCATCGCATTATGACTACTTTGCAAGTGGGAAACCTCTCATTTCAATTCCCCGATGGCTGGGAAGTCTCCCAGTATGACGAATGGCCGTTCTACAAAAACCGGTTCAAAGACACCTGTGGCGGCAATAAAGCGATTGACCTGCTGGCGTTGGATAGGGAGGATCGAACTCTCTGGCTGATTGAGGTTAAGGATTACAGGCAATACGCCCGCGAGAAAGAGATCGAATTATGGGATGAGATCGCCTTAAAGACACGCGACACGCTGGCCGGTCTGGTCGCTGCCCGTTTCAACGGTGTAAATGCTGATCGCACACAAGCACAGAGAGCGTTGAGGGCGCATCGGTTGCGCGTCGTGTTTCACCTGGAGCAGCCAATAAAATCTTCAAAGTTATTCCCGCGAGCCTTCGATCCCGCCAATGTGCAGCAGAAACTCCGTCAGCTTATCAGACCAATTGATCCCCATGCGCTGGTTATAGAAAGGAATGCGATGGCGAATGTATCCTGGACTGTCACCTGATTCTGTTATATTCCAGTGCCCCTCAAATCTTACAGGACAGATTCGCCGTAATACTATCTGGTCGGGACAAGCTGAAGAAGGCAGATACTATGCGCGGGCAATGTCACTGCAAACTCGCCATTGCTTTTGACAGCCACAAAGTCACCCAGCTTCTCCGTCTTCAGACGGCCCGCCGCGTGCAGGGCGAGGATCTGTTCCGCGCTGGGCGGCTGGGGTTTGCCCATTTCCACAAAGGCGGAATAGCTGTTGCTGCTCCCCCGCGCCACCAATGAACGCTGGACGCTGTAGGTCCGCTCCGAGTCCAGGCCAGCCAAGACGACGCTCTGCTGTCATACAGACAACTCCCCATCCGCGTATCTCTGGCGCAGGACTTTCTTGTCGAATTTGCCCACACTCGTCTTGGGAAGCTCGGCGATGAAAGCGTAGCCATCGGGCAGCCACCACTTGGCGACTTGGGGTTGCAGGAAGCTCTCCAAATCAGCCGCAGAAAGCGCGCCGCCATCTTTTGTGGGCACAACCACAGCCAGGGGACGCTCGCCCCATTCGGAATGGGGAATGGCGATGACCGCGGCTTCCAACACTTGCGGGTGGGCCATCAGCAGCCCCTCCAACTCGACCGATGAAATCCACTCGCCGCCGCTCTTGACCAAATCCTTTGTGCGGTCGGTGATGGTCATAAAGCCCTCCTCGCTGATTGTCACCACATCCCCCGTGCGGAACCAGCCATCCGCTGTGAAATTGTCCCTACTCCCCTCCATTTTGAAGTAGTCTGCGACCACCCACGGCCCCCGCACCTGCAACTCGCCCATTGTCGTGCCGTCCCAGGGCAGTTCGTCGCCGGCGTCGTTGACAATACGCATCTCCACCCCGCCGATGGCATAGCCCTGTTTGGCTTTCATATCCCACTTGCGGTGGTCGGGCAGATCGGCGTGGCTGCTGAGTAGTTTGGAAACAGTGCCCAGCGGCGACATTTCTGTCATCCCCCAGGCGTGGAGAACGTTGACGCCCAGTTGGCTTTCGTAGGCTTCGATCAGCGAGCGGGGCATAGCCGACCCGCCCACCACCAGCGCCCGGATGCAGGAAATATCCCGCGGGTTATTCTTCAATTCGTGATAGAGACCGTTCCAGATCGTCGGCACACCCGCAGCTACTGTCACCCGTTCCTCTTCGATCAGCTGGGCCAGGGCCGCCGGTTGCATATGAGGTCCAGGCATTACAACACTGGCGCCCGTAAATGGGGCGGCGTAGGGCAATCCCCAGGCCATCGCGTGGAACTGGGGCACGACCGGCAGCACCACATCTGTTTCGGTCAAGCCCAGCGCGGCGGCCTGGCAGGAGGCCATTGTGTGCAGATACATACTGCGGTGGCTGTAGAGCGCGCCCTTCGGGTTGCCCGTTGTGCCGCTGGTATAGCAGAGACCCATCGCCATCTTTTCGTCGGTGGAACGCCATTCAAATTCGTCGTCCGCCGCGGCCATCAGCGTTTCGTAGTGGTGAATTTTCCCCGGCAGCGTCGTCTCTACCCCCGGCGCGGCGTTGAAGAGGACAAAATGTTCCACGCCCTGAATCTGGTCCGCCACCCGTTGCAGCAGAGGCAGCAGCGTGCCATCCACGAAAATCACTTTGTCTTCCGCGTGGTTGATAATATAGGCCAACTGCTCCGGGAAGAGGCGGATGTTCAGCGTATGGCAGACCGCGCCCGCGCCGGGGATGCCGAAATAGAGTTCCATGTGCTGGTAGTTGTTCCAGGCGAATGTGCCCACCCGGTCGCCCGGCTGCACGCCCAGCCCCAGCAGCAGATTGCCCAGCCGCTTCACCCGCCCGTAGAAGTCGGCGTAGGTGTATTCGTGCATCTCGCCGTTGGGCAGCTTCGTCTTGATTTTCTTGTGGGGGAACATCCGGTTGGCGTGTTCCGCTATGCGGTCGATTGTCAGGGGGTAGTCCATCATCAGGCCGGTCAGCATAGGGTTGGTTCCTTTCAAAGATCAGTTAAGAGTCTATTGCAAAAAGCCTTTTGAGCCACTGATAAAGACTGATAAAGACTGATAAACGCGGATAAAGACGGATTTCTCTCCTGAATTTCTCTGCGCCTCTGCGTCTCTGCGGGAGAATATGTCTTTTTGCAGTGACGTCAGTGTACTTTGCAGCACTGGTTTTGCATCACACAATATCAGCCGCCCCTTCTTCTCGTCTTTAGCCATCCGCGCCATCCTCCCATCCGCGCCATCCTCCCATCCGCGGTCACTCCCCAATCTTATAGCGCGCCTTCTCCTCCAGTGTAAAAACCGGCGGATATCGCTTCCCGTGTCAGCAGCCGTTTGAGCAGTTGCACACAGCGGCGCAGGGGCGTGGCGTCCGACTGCTTCACCGCCGCGGTCAGCAGCCGGTCAGCTTCGGCCAGATCGTCGCTCCAGCCTGTCTCTTCGTCGTGGAGTACAGGGCGCTGGGCTGTGGCCTGCACCTTCTCCACCAGATCGTGCAATGTCAATTGGTTGTCGGTCAGATTGTCCACGGCCACGTCGTCGGCGGGGAAACGGGCGGCCTCCTGCTGGATCACCCGGTAGCACTGAAATTCCACATTGTGGAGGTGGTCGTGCAATTCCTTCAGGCTGCCCAATAGATTGATCTGCTCGCCCGCTGCTTCCAAGTCGGTCTGGAACGCAACCACCGCGCCGCGCACCTCCGGCGCTTGCATCAGCGCGGCCAGCGCGGTCAATCCCCGATCTGTCTGGGCAGCATCCTGCTGGGCATTGGCGATCTCATTCTTGGCATTGCCCAATTGCCAGAGTAGCCCGTCTGGGGCCTGCAAAAAGAGGCGGGGCGTGGCCCATTCGCTGCCCGATTCGGGTGTATTGTAGACGGCCAGACGCGCCCCGGTCAGGGCTATATCGATGGGGTGTTTGTCGGCCAGTGATGCGTAGAACTCTCTGGCAAAGATCAGTCCAGCCCCGTCGCTGATGGGGAATTGCATGGCGATGACGCTGGGCAAGCCCTGGCGCAGGAGTGTCTGGGCCACACCGGCAAAGGGATCGTCCAGGGCCGTGCGCGCGCCTTCACAGGCGTTCAGCACGGCCAGACGCAGGGAGGGCGCATTGCTCAGCAGGCGGCCCAGCCGTTCGGCCTCCACGGGTTGGGCATTGCCCTCTTCGTCCTCGAAGATCAGCGCGCCGCGGCTTTCGCCGGTCTCCGCGTCGGCTTCAAAGCTGCCGTGCCCCACAAAGTGCAAAATGTGGCATTCCTGACGGCTCAGCGCCCGCTGCACCCCGTCCAGCGTGGCCGGTTGCACTTTGACCAATTCCACTTTTTGCTGCCCGATCATCTCGTCCAGGCTGTTCTGGATGGTGGCCCATTCCCGCTCCACGTCCAGGGGCGCTACCCCCTGGGGGCTGCTCATCACGACCAGAATGCGCAGGAGGGGCGTTGCGGGCAGCGGCGCGCTGCTGCGGGCCAGTTCCAGGCTGTGCACGAGGGGGGTACGGCTGTCCTGGGCCAGAAAAGTATCCCGGCCCGCGTCGTAGAGAAGCTCCCAGGGCAGACCGGCCAACTCCGGCGTTTCGTGCAGGCGCAGGCGGATGGCCAGGGGCAGACCGCTGCGCTCCGCTTCGTCCCGGCAGCGGCCCAGCAACACCTGTACATCCGTGGCAAAGAGGGCGTCGAAGAGCATCCCGCCAAACTGTTTGACTGTGGCGCGGAAAAGCCCGCTGCTGCGATTCGACGCAACCAGCAACTGGCCCACAAAGCCTTCGATTTCGTCGAAACTGAAGGGCAGCACAAACGGCTGGGCGGGCAGGGAGCCTTTGGGCGAATCCACCAGACGCGCGCTGTATCCGTCCACCCCTTCGGGCGCGATATGCAGTTCGAAGTTGAGTAGTCCTGACGCCATAGGCGGACAATTTGTGAAAGAAAGTCTTGAACAATTGGGGGCGTGGCAAGTACACGCAGTATAGAGGCTGTTCAGTTAACCGTCAAACGGCGTTTTTTGATTTCCACCTTCCCGGAAGCGGCCACAGTATTGAGGGGGCAGGAATCGGGTGCTGACCGCTTCCGGGAAGATTACCCAAAGTATCCTTTAGGTCACATCAAACTGCTCGGTGACGTACTGTTCCATGGCCGAATAGTCCAGTTTGATGCCCAGCCCCGGACGCGTGGGGAGAACCGCGTGACCGTCCGTGTACGCCATGCGCGGGGTGACGAGGGTATGTTCTCGCACCCACTCGCTCTGTAGATCGCTGGGCAAAACACAGTTTCGCGCGCAGGCGGAGGCGTGCAGGCGCATGTGTTGAAGGACGCCCAATTCGAGCGAGCTGCCCTGCCAGCAATCTTTGCTGACAAATTCGGTTACGTGGCTCAGATGCAGGAAATCGTAGACACTGCTGCGCCCCAGATTGTAGGTGTCTGCCATTTCTTCGCGCATAGCCAATTGCAGCACATCCTCCGTGCGGGCGTGGCAGGCAATCGTCAGCGGCGAAATCTGGCGGGCCGCACGCCAATCTTCAATCGCCTCATAGGGAAAGGGGTCTTCGATTTGGATGTCAAAAGGCAATTGGGCCAGCTTCTCCAGTTGTCTGGCGCATTCACGCAAGGACCGCCAGGCACACATGGGGTCAATGGTAATGTGAAAGCCATCTGGCACGTCAGCCCCAATCGCCAGCAATGCCTGTACGGTATCGCCGCCTGCACTCGATTTCATCTTAATGCCGCGCAGTCCCAGCCCCACCGCTTCGTGGATCAGTTTTGCCATATCGGGTGCAGCGGGCCGATTGACCCAGAAATCGACTGCTACCTGTGGACGAATCGCGCCGCCCAGTAGCTGGTGGGCGGGCATACCGGCTGCCTTCCCCACTGCGTCCAACCAGAGGGATTCCAGCAGGCTGTAGCTTCGCCCTTCGTCCAGTTCCCAGGACCAATAGGGATAGGCGCGTGGCAGATCGCGGGCATTTGCCGCGCCTTGCCACGCGGTCGCCGGTGTGATGGCCGACAGGTCGCGGCCCAGGAGGTCGCGCAGGGTCTCTTCCACCACGGCCCGGGTTGTGCCCCGCCCGGATTCTCCCACAGCAGTAAACCCCTGCGATGTGGTTGCTTCGACCAGATGAACCGGCATGGCCGGCCACTGACCGCTGTAGCGATACATCACGCCGGGGGCAACAGGCGCGGCAAGAATGTCCTGGCGGGCCGGAACAACGACCTGCCAAACACGAAACTTCTCGAATGTGAGGGGATGAGTTGGCATAATTTTCTCCTCTTGTGGGTGGCTAATTGGGGCGAGTTTCGAAGGCAG
>Ga0335396_10001538_pt1 | contig 29388 bp, 27 predicted proteins | sample FRY02_FD_205743 | JGI IMG/M metagenome (GOLD analysis project Ga0335396, IMG submission 205743) | Freshwater microbial communities from Lake Fryxell liftoff mats and glacier meltwater in Antarctica - FRY-02 (spades assembly) (version 2) | ecosystem: Environmental > Aquatic > Freshwater > Ice >... | reverse complement strand
ATGCTGATAATGATCCATTTCTTATGCAAATTGCTCTAGTAGTGTTGATTTTTTGATCTGTACGAGCATCTGTTGCTGTCCAATTTATACCAGAATCTCCTGCCCAAGTTCTTGTTGCATAGGAGGAAGCCGATACTGGAATATTCTCGAAACTTTCGTTAGCACAAGAGGATAATACAACAGTAGTTGTTCCATTAACTGAATTACTTTGAGGGGAAGAATTACTAGCAGCATCCTTTGCAATTACATAAAAAGAATAAGTTGTAGAAGGCATTAGACCATTTACTAATGCTGTTGTTCCAGAAATGGTAGTTTTTAAAACAGTATCAACATAAACATCATAATTGGTTACTCCAATATTATCCGAACTAGAAGTCCAGCTTAAAGATACTGTACTTGATGAGCTGGCCGTTACAGCCAAATTGGTTGGCATAGTTGGAGCTTGAGTATCAGGAATATTAATTGTAGTCGTTCCATTAACTGTGTTACTTGCAGGAGATGAATTTACTGCTGCATCTTTTGCAATCACATAAAACGAGTAGGTTGTAGAAGCTGATAGGCCTGTTATTGTTGCCGTAACACCAGTAACTGAAGTTTTTAAAATACCATTCATAAAAATTTCATAACTAGTTACCGCTACATTATCTGTCGCAGCTATCCAATCTAATGAAACTGTAGTTGATGTTGATCCAGTAACAGCTAAACTTGTTGGAGCTGCTGGTACTTGTGAATCTGGTGTAGGATTCCAAACTTTTTGTACATATTCCGGATGATCTATGTAAGGATTTCGGTTATTTTGACGTGTGTAAATGGCATTGTTACGTGCAATTTCTCTTGTACTAACAGGATCTTGTGCGTTCCAAGTCAATAACATATTCAAAAATGCTGTTGTAAAAACTTGATTACTAGTGTTATTAAACATATCATAACTATAACCCGAAACTGTATTTTCATAACGAGTTGCAAAATAAAAATACATTCTGGCAATATCGCCCTTAAATTCATCTATCGGTTCGAAAACTGTACCCGAATATCCAGAGACACCACTAGTTCCCAATTTACTTCCATTTAAAGTTATTTTAGAAGCAGAAGCAACAATTCCATGGGGAAAAGCACTTCGAAGTCCATTAACCTTTCCATCGGTTGGGGTGACAGAATGGGCATCATTTTTCATTGGAGAATTTTCACTAAAAACAGACTGTGGAATAATATGTTCTCTGTTATAACAATCTCCTTCAATAGAGTAATTACCGCATCTATCAGTAGTCCCGGAGGAATAAGTATAAGGATCAATTCCTGTTGGATTTTCAGAATACATATCTAAAACGGTTCCGTCATTTTCATAAAAATAATCCCTATCTGAGGTTTGATAAGTTACATATAAACCATCATAGCCATTATCAGTATGACCTTTAATGATATTAAACAATTCTGTTTTTAAAGTATAGCCAGTGCTAATAGCAGTAGTGTAATATCCTGCTGGGATTTGGGCAAAGGAAAAAAGTGAAAATAATAAGGTAAGAACAAATAATGTTAGTTTCATTGTAATAGTGTATTTTAAGGGGTTTAAATTTTTGGAAAGCAAGTATATAAATAAATTTGGAAGATTTTTTAATTTTTAGCAAAACTAATATTTTACATTCGACTATAAGTTAAGGAATTATCAATTTAGAATTGCTAAAAGCATAATTCATTGAATATTTTTTATTAAAATTCAATAATCACTACTATTATTTCGGAAACGATTTGCTTTGGTAAGCACCCAAATCTGGCGGTAAAGTCCTTGTGTTTCCTAAAATATCTAAGGGAATTAGATAAGCCGCATTTCCCTTGGCGAAAGCTGCAGAAGTATCATCAATATTAAGTTTATTTTCGGCCATTTTAAAGAATTTTGGATCTTTATTTTGAATGATTGCATTATAATGAACAGGATCTGTAGTAAATTGATATTCAGGATTACTAGTATATTTATTGGATGTGTTGTCGAACTTAATGAGGCAATTGTTGAATTGATATTCGAATGAAGCTCCCGTTTTTTTGTTCAAAATCATTTCGTTGGAATAAGAACCATAAATGATGCAATTATTGAATGTTGCCGCCGTTAAATTCTTAACTTCTGGAACGGCTCCTAAATAATAGTTGTTTACTAAAAGCGAAACTTGGCTAGAACTCGACCAATTGTTGTTGAAAGTACAATGTGCAAATTTATAATCTCCACCATAAGTGCAAGCCAATCCCGCCAATCCCGCATTATTGATGACCACATTTTCGCCATTGATTTGGGCAGTTTGGGCAAGAATTCCATAATTGGAAGAGTCGTAAATTTGCGTGTTTTTTAAGGAAACCGTTGTTCCATTGTTGTTTTGAATCAACAATCCTATGGTTGCATTTTTGATGGTCAAATGATTGAATTTGTGATTGGTGCTGCCATTAGTAAGCCAAATAGTTCCCCATTGTCCCGCTACATCGGAGAAATCAGGTTCCAGTCGATCACCTTCAAAAACGACTTCGTTTTCCATTTTTTCTGTGGTAGAAGTTGCACCGTTTACATTTATGGAAGCATTTGCCGCGGCAATAAGTCCAGAATTAGCGTGAAAATGAACTCTTGCTCCCGGATTAAAAGTAACCGTTTTCCCGGAAGGAACTGCTGCATAACCATAGATTACATAGGGTTTTTTATTTGTAAAAATAAGTTCGTTGCCATTAACGGGATCATTCGTGTCTAAATAAAATCCGTAAATTTCTTCATCGCCAATAGGAAGTGTTTCAACCGTTCCGTCAGCAAAACGTTTGGGATAAAGGAACACCGCATCTTGGATAAGCGTCACTAATTCCACTTTTTGAAGATTGGATCCGCCATCAAACAAAATCTGATCTGTGTATAAAAAATCGGTTGGGTTGGCGTCAGTAATATTGGCGGTAGTTTCTATAAATATATAGATACTGTCTTTGGCCAAAAGAGTCACGTTTTCAAATACTTTTCCTTCATTACCCTGCATTCCGTCTACCGTCATCCTGTATTTTGAATTCAAGCCTTTGCCTAATTTGATGCTCGGAATGCTGATGTCGTTTTTGGATTTATTGTACACCTTTAGCGTATAAGTACTCGAGCCAATGTTTGTAAAAACAGTGTCTAAATAAATGGTATCTTTCGAAAAGGATAAATCTCCGGTACTTGCCACAGTTTCAAAATCGGTCCGACATGAGCTGACAGAAATCAGGATTCCAATAAAAAACAGAAAAGTAAACTGACGCATTTGGTTATATTTTTTTGTAAAAATAACAAAAAACTAATAGGTATCAAGACTGATTTCTAATTTTGAATTTACAATTCCAATTGTTTTCAGCATCTTTTCCATAAATTTACATTTTTAAAGCAAAACTTATGACATTCGACAAAGAAAAAATACTTAATTATTGCAACGAAATTTCGAAAAATACCTTAATGCAAACCCTAAATATTGAATATATTGATGCTGGCCCAGATTATTTAGTGGCAACGATGCCCGTAAATCCTTCTGTTCATCAACCTATGGGATTGTTGCACGGTGGCGCTTCAGTGGCTTTGGCAGAAAGCGTGGGCAGTGCCGCTTCTTTTTTGTTTGTCAATGCAGAACATAGCGAAGTTCGTGGAATCGAAATTTCGGCCAATCATGTCAAAGCAAAACGCAACGGAATCGTAACGGCTACTGCAAGAATTATCCACAAAGGAAGCAGCATCCATCTTTGGGAAATCCGAATTACAGATGAAAAAAATGCCTTGATTTCGCTTTGTAAATTGACAACGATGGTTATTCCAAAAAGAAAATCCGAAGCTTCATAATGGAAAATATTTTAGATAAATCTCGAAATCAACTTTCAAAAAACCTACCTTTTGTACTATATAAAAAACCTAATGAAGGCAGTATTATTGGACTTTTTCAGAAGAATGATAGACTATTTTTAGTAAACAATTATACCGAAAAAGGCTTTGTTTTCGCTTCTTTCGACGGAAGTAAAACGGTAATGATACCTAAAAACGAATCTGAAATAATTTGTGCCGTTTTCCAAAAAAAAGAAATTACAGTTTCAGAAAAAGGATCTGATTTACCAAATGAATTAGCCAAAAATAATTTCAAAAATTTGGTTACCAAAGGCATTCGAGCCATTGAAAACAACGAATTCAAAAAGGTGGTTTTGTCCCGAAAAGAAACCCATAATATTGTTGATTTTGATTTGTTTACCGCTTTCGAAAAGTTAATTCAGTTCTATCCAACCACTTTTGTCTATTGTTTTTATCATCCAAAAATTGGAATTTGGCTTGGAGCCACGCCAGAAATATTGTTGAAAGCAGATGAAAATAAATTCGAAACAATCGCTTTGGCAGGAACACAAAAAGATGAAGGTTCCAATGCAGTAGTTTGGCCAAAAAAGGAGCAGGAAGAACAACAATTCGTCACGGATTACATTGTAGAAAAAGTAAAAAATGTCGCTTCCAAAGTATTGGTTTCAAAACCTTACAGCTTAAAAGCAGGAAGTATTTGGCACATTAAAACTGATATTTCAGGCACTTTAAATTCAAGTTCCAATTTGCAACAAGTGATTCAATTACTGCATCCAACGCCCGCAGTTTGTGGATTTCCAAAGGATAAATCCAAGGCATTTATCTTAGAAAACGAGAATTACGACCGCACTTTTTATACGGGTTTTCTCGGGGAATTAAATCTGGAAAATAAAACCGATTTGTTCGTAAATTTGCGCTGTATGGAAATTGAAGTAACTTCAAAATTTGCAATGACAAAAGCCCATTTGTTTATGGGTTGCGGGATTACGAAAAACAGCATTCCCCAAAAAGAGTGGGAGGAAAGCAGCAATAAATCGACGACGATGAAGAAAATATTAGATTTTTAGAAAATAGCATAAAGAGAATAGCATAAAGAGAATAGAATAAAGAAAATAGAATAAAGAAAATAGAATAAAGAAAATATATCTTCAATGACTCCCTCTCCTTTGGAAAGGGTCGGGGAGAGGAAAATAAAAAACAAATGAAACTAGACATATTAGCATTCGGTGCGCATCCAGACGATGTGGAATTAGGTTGCGGCGGAACCTTGTCCAAAGAAATCGCATTAGGAAAAAAAGCAGGAATCATCGATTTGACACGTGGCGAACTCGGAACTCGTGGTTCTGTCGAAATTAGGAATCAAGAATCCGATGATGCAGCAAAAATTCTAGGCGTTTCCGTTAGGGAGAATTTGGATATGCGCGACGGTTTTTTTATCAATGACGAAGCGCATCAACTTAAAATCATTGAAATGATTCGGAAATACCAGCCTGAAATCGTGATTTGCAACGCCATCGACGACCGTCATATTGATCACGAAAAAGGAAGTAAACTGGTTTCTGACGCTTGTTTTCTATCGGGATTATTAAAAATCGAAACCGAATTAAACGGCGTAAAACAAAGTGCTTGGCGACCAAAATTAGTGTACCATTACATTCAATGGAAAAACATAAAACCCGATTTTGTGGTTGATATTACAGGATTTAACGAAAAACGAATTGAGGCTATTTTAGCTTACGGTTCCCAGTTTTATAATCCAAATTCTGATGAACCGGAAACACCAATTGCTACAAAAAACTTCTTGGAAAGCCTTAATTATCGCGCCCAAGATTTCGGGAGATTGATTGGCGTTGATTATGCCGAAGGTTTTACAGTCGAAAGATATTTGGGAGTCAATAGCTTAGGAGATTTGATATAATTTTTTTTAAATTTTCTTTGCTAAAACCAACTTTAGTACTATATTTGCACTCGTTAAAAATGGTGGTTGTAGCTCAGCTGGTTAGAGTATTGGTTTGTGGTGCCGAGGGTCGCCGGTTCGAACCCGGTCAGCCACCCAGAACGCAAAAGCTTCGAAGAAATTCGAGGCTTTTTTTGTGGGAAAATGTTTTGTGGATTGCATTATAAATTTAGCCAAACTTACAAAATATGAGATTGGATTTATATCGGTGTTAATCTTGTCCAACAGCGCAAAGACTTTTGGAGCGTTTTAAAATTTTCATTACCCCATAATTTTCTTATATTTGTTATCCAAAACAAAATTATAGTGAGCGAAATTAATAAGCTGAAAATATTCAATGATCCCATTTACGGGTTTATCACCATTCCAAATGCCTTAATTTACGATTTAGTTCAGCATCCTTATTTTCAAAGATTGCGACGCATTTCACAAATGGGATTGTCGTATTTGGTTTATCCCGGAGCCAATCACACTCGTTTTCATCACGCTTTGGGTTGTATGCATCTTATGCAAAAAGCAGTTGATGTGCTCCGTTTTAAAGGAGTTTCCATTTCGCAAGAAGAAGAAAATGCCTTGTATATTGCTATTTTGTTACACGATATTGGTCACGGCCCTTTTTCGCACGCTATGGAAAGAAGCATTGTCGAAGACGTGCATCACGAAGCCATTTCGTTGTTGTTTATGAATCAGTTGAATGTTGAGTTTAACGGTCAGTTGAGTTTGGCTATTCAGGTTTTTAGAGGCGATTACCATAGAAAATTTATGCTGCAATTGATTTCTAGTCAATTGGACATGGATCGAATGGATTACCTCAAACGCGACAGTTTTTATTCGGGTGTGGCAGAAGGAAACGTCAATTCTGAAAGGTTAATCCAAATGATGAATGTGGTTGACGATGTTTTGGTCATTGAAGAAAAAGGGATTTATTCTGTGGAGAAATTCTTGATGTCGAGACGATTGATGTATTGGCAAGCGTATTTGCACAAAACCAGTTTAGTAGCCGAATTGATTTTGACGAAAGTCCTAAAACGTGCCAAAGAGCTCACCCAAAAAGGAATTGTTTTGCCGTGCAGCGAACCTTTGTTATTCTTTATGCAAAACAAAGTTACCTTAGAAACTTTCGACAATGCAAACTTGGATTTATTTTCCCAATTAGATGATTTTGATATTATTAGTGCTTTAAAATCGTGGCAAAAGCAAGATGATTTTATACTTTCATCCTTAAGCAAAATGATAATCAACAGGGATTTATTAAAAATTAAACTAAGCGAAGAAAAACCTTCAGCAGACGAATTGCATGCGCTGAAAGAGCGTTTTGCATTAGAAAACAACATTAGCTTGCTGGAAACTAATTATTTTATTTTTAAAGGTAAAATCAAGAATCAAGCCTATAGCAAAGAAGCGGAACCCATTCGAATATTGAAAAAAGACAAGACAATTGAAGATGTTGTTGAAGCATCTGACCAATTGAATTTGAAGTCATTGTCAAAATTTGTAACCAAATATTATATATGTTTTCCAAAACAACTTGTATAAAAGCCTTTATTTAAAATCTATTTTTTATATTTTTGTCGAGATGAAACGAACCACCACATTTTTTTTGAATACAAGCGGCATCTTTTATAGAGAGTTCCATCTTATTCCTATGAAAAATATAATCCAGTAAGATGAAATTTACAGCAGAGCAAATAGCGGGAGTTTTAGATGGAGAAGTTATTGGCAATCCAAATGCCGAAGTATTCAAATTGTCTAAAATTGAAGAAGGTTCCGAAGGTTCAATCACTTTTTTGGCAAATCCAAAATACTTGCCCTACATTTATACCACTCAAGCGACCATCACTATCGTAAACTCTACTTTCGTTCCGGAAGGGGAATTGGCCACAACTCTAATAAAAGTAGACGATGCTTACTTGTCTTTTACCAAATTACTCGAATTTTATGATCATGCAAAAAAAGCAAACAAGACAGGAATAGAACAGCCTTCATTCCTTTCGGAAACCGTAAAATATGGTGATAATTTATATTTGGGAAGCTTTAGTTACATTTGCGAAAATGTAATTTTGGGCACGAATGTAAAGATTTACCCCAATTGTTTCATTGGAGAGAATGTTGTAATGGGAGATAATGTTACTATTTTTGCCGGCGCAAAAGTGCATTCGGAAACCGTCATTGGAAACAATTGCGTGATTTATTCCGGAGCCGTAATAGGTGCTGATGGTTTTGGCTTTGCGCCAAATCCTGACGGAAGTTTTACAAAAATTCCTCAAATAGGCAATGTGGTCATAGAAGATAATGTCGATATTGGGGCAAACACCACGATAGATAAAGCCACGATGGGTTCAACCATAATCCGAAAAGGAGTAAAGTTAGACAACCAAATCCAGATAGGACACAATGTCGAAATAGGTGAGAATACCGTAATCGCAGCTCAAACAGGGATTGCTGGTTCCACAAAAATTGGCAAAAATGGAATGATTGGCGGCCAAGTAGGAATTGTGGGGCATTTAACAATTGGCAATAATGTCCGAATTCAGGCGCAATCAGGTGTTAGCAGGAATATAAAGGACAATGAAATATTACAGGGAAGCCCAACATTTGGATACAATGATTTTAGCAAATCGTATGTTCATTTCAAGAATTTGCCTAAAATTGTCACAGAGATAGAAGCATTAAAAAAACAAATATTAAACCAAAAAAATGGAAAAAATGGTTAAACAGAAGACCATCAAAACAGAAATTTCACTAACAGGAGTTGGATTACACACAGGAAAAGAAGTGAAAATAACTTTTAAACCTGCGCCAGTCAATAATGGTTTTACCTTTATTAGACTTGATCTAGAAGGGCATCCTATTATTGAAGCCGATGCAAATTATGTTGTGAATACCCAAAGAGGAACTAATTTGGAAAAACTAGGTGTCAAAATTCAAACACCGGAACACGTTTTGGCAGCATTGGTTGGTTGTGATTTAGACAATGTCATCATTGAGTTGAATGCTTCAGAACTTCCTATTATGGATGGATCATCAAAATATTTTGTTGAGGCTATGGAAAAGGCGGGAATCCATGAACAAGAAGCAAAACGAAAAATATATGTGGTAAAAGAAATCATTTCATTTACCGACGAAGAAACAGGTAGTGAAATTATGGTTATGCCTAGTGATAACTACTGCGTAACTGCAATGGTCGATTTTGGTACCAAAGTATTGGGAACCCAAAATGCCACGATGAAAAACATTTCCGAGTTCAAAACGGAAATTGCCGATTCCAGAACTTTTAGTTTTTTGCATGAATTGGAATCCCTTTTAGATGATGGACTGATAAAAGGAGGAGATTTGAATAATGCCATTGTTTATGTTGACAAGGAAATTTCCGAAAAAACAATGAACAGTCTAAAAGTTGCTTTTGGAAAAGACGAAATAACAGTTAAACCAAACGGCATTTTAGACAATTTAACCTTACATTATCCAAACGAAGCTGCAAGACATAAATTACTGGATGTGATTGGTGATTTATCATTAATAGGAACCAGAATTCAAGGGAAGGTAATTGCCAATAAGCCAGGTCATTTTGTCAACACCCAGTTTGCCAAAAAGATGGCGAAAATCATCAAAATTGAACAAAGAAATCATGTTCCTGTTTTCGATTTGAATCTAGAACCATTGATGGACATTCATAAAATTATGACCGTTCTTCCGCATAGACCTCCATTTTTATTTATTGACAAAATTATAGAAATGTCCGAAAGTCATATTGTAGGGTTGAAAAACGTTACTATGAACGAAAGTTTTTTTGTAGGTCATTTTCCAGGAGCTCCAGTAATGCCGGGTGTTATCATTGTGGAAGCGATGGCACAAACGGGTGGAATATTAGTTTTGAGTACCGTTCCTGATCCAGAAAATTATTTGACCTATTTTATGAAAATAGACAATGTTAAATTCAAACATAAAGTATTGCCAGGAGACACCTTGATTTTTAAATGTGATTTAATTACTCCAATCCGAAGAGGAATTTGTCACATGCAAGCCAACGCTTACTCCAATGGAAAATTAGTTGCCGAAGCGGAATTAATGGCTCAAATTGCAAGAAAATAACAATTTTTGTTAATTTGATTAATCGTTTATTCGATTAATCGATTTTAACAGTTAAACGATTAAACAAAAACATATGAATCAACCCTTAGCTTATGTTCATCCCGGTGCAAAAATTGCAAAAAATGTAGTTATTGAGCCTTTTACAACTATTCATAATAATGTTATTATTGGCGATGGAACTTGGATTGGTTCAAATGTAACTATAATGGAAGGAGCAAGAATTGGGAAAAATTGCAATATTTTTCCGGGTGCAGTAATATCAGCAATTCCTCAAGATTTAAAATTCGGTGGAGAAGATTCTTTGGCAATAATTGGTGACAATTGCACCATTCGCGAATGCGTAACCATCAACAGAGGTACAATTGCATCGGGTCAAACGACTTTAGGAAATAATTGTTTAGTTATGGCGACCGCCCATATTGCTCACGATTGTCATATAGGTGACAACGCCATTATTGTAAACGGAGTAGCGTTAGCAGGTCACGTCATTGTTGGTAAATATGCTATTATTGGAGGTTTGGCAGCAGTTCATCAATTTATTCATATTGGTGATCACGCTATGATTTCTGGTGGTTCTTTGGTTAGAAAAGATGTTCCTCCATTTACAAAAGCAGCAAAAGAACCTTTGTCTTACGTTGGGATAAATTCCGTTGGATTAAGACGAAGAGGTTTTACAACCGAAAAAATAAGGGAAATACAAGAAATTTATAGAATTCTATATCAAAAAAATTACAATACAACCCAAGCAATTGGCATAATCGAAGCTGAAATGGAAGCAACTCCAGAACGTGACGAAATATTAGATTTTATCAGAAATTCTTCCAGAGGTGTAATGAAAGGCTATTCAGGGAATTATTAAGCTTCCTAATCCCTAAAGAGGGAATGTATTAAAGTTAAAAATTAAAAATCGAAATAATTAAATATAAATCGCTAATAGCCTAAAGCTAATAGCCAAAAGCAAAAAAAATGGCATCAACATCAGATATTAAAAACGGATTGTGTATTAAATACAACAACGACATCTATAAAATCATAGAATTTCTTCACGTTAAACCTGGTAAAGGTCCGGCTTTTGTTAGAACAAAACTAAGAAGTTTAACTAACGGAAAAGTATTGGATAATACCTTTTCGGCTGGACACAAAATTGAAGAAGTACGAGTTGAAAACCACAAATTCCAGTATTTATATCCAGAAGGAGACGTTTTTCATTTTATGAATGTAGAAACCTTCGAACAAATTTCCTTGAACAAAAACATCTTGGATTCACCAGGATTATTGAAAGAAGGAGAAAATGTAATGGTAAGCATCAATACCGAAACTGATTTACCACTTTCAGTAGATATGCCTGCATCTGTAGTACTTGAGGTAACTTATGCAGAGCCGGGAATAAAAGGAAATACAGCCACAAACGCCACAAAATCAGCTACGGTTGAAACGGGAGCAACAGTAAATGTTCCTTTGTTTATCAACGAAGGCGATAAAATTAAAATCGATACCACTTCTGGAAATTATATGGAACGCGTAAAGGAGTAGTTTTTTGTTTAGAAGGTTGTGTGTTTGAACTAAACAATAACCATCTATATTTATACCCTAAATCAAATGAAATTTCCCAAAACACATACCTTGCAAGAAATTGCCACAATTCTTAATTGTGAGTTTGTTGGTGACCCAAATTTTCCTGTTTCTGGAATGAACGAGATTCACGTTGTGGAATCAGGAGATATTGTTTTTGTAGATCATCCTAAATATTATGACAAAGCGCTGAACTCGGCGGCAACAAGCATTTTGATAAACAAAAATGTAGCTTGTCCTGAAGGAAAAGCATTGTTGATTTCTGATGATCCTTTTAGGGATTTCAATACATTAACGAATCATTTCAAGCCTTTTCAGTTTTCCAATGTTGCCATTTCGGCATCCGCCAAAGTTGGAACCGGAACAATAATCCAGCCAAATTCCTTCGTTGGAAACCACGTTGTTATTGGAAAAAACTGTGTGATTCATTCAAATGTTTCCATTTATGATTATACCGTAATTGGTGACAACGTGATTGTTCACGCCGGAACCATTCTTGGAGCAGATGCTTTTTATTATAAAAAACGTCCCGAAGGTTATGATCAATTAATTTCGGGCGGAAGAGTCGTTATCAAGGATAATGTCGGCATTGGCGCGCTTTGCACAATTGACAAAGGAGTTTCGGGAGATACAACCATTGGAGAAGGCACAAAAATTGACAATCAAGTACATGTTGGACACGATACAGTAATTGGAAAAAAATGTTTGATTGCTTCCCAAACCGGAATTGCAGGGTGCGTTGTAATCAAGGATGAAGTCACTATTTGGGGTCAAGTTGGAACAACAAGCGGAATAACCATTGGTGAAAAAGCGGTAATTTTGGGGCAAACAGGCGTTACAAAATCCGTTGAAGGTGGCAAAACTTATTTTGGTACGCCAATAGAAGAATCTCGCGAAAAATTGAAACAGTTGGCCAATATCAAAAAGATACCAGAAATACTCCAAAAATTAAAAGAACTATTATGAAACCAAAAGATATTGTTCTCGAGTTTTACAAATCAGATGTTCTCTTAGACAAGAAAACAGTTAGTGAATTATTGCATCCAGAATTTACCATCGATTGGAATAGTAGCGAAGGTTTTATTCAAATGAATTACGATGATATGATGTCGCTTACAGATCAAATGGCAAGAGCTTATGTTCGATCCAAAATTAGAATTAGCCACATTCTTCAAGAAGACAATTTGGTTTCTTTACGTTTTTCACACTTTGTAAAGACAATAGAAAACCCAAGGGAAGATATGCTTTTGGGGAATTTTTTCGTCATTTGGGAAATTAAGGATGATAAGTTATTTAAAGGATTTCAAATGAGTTATTTTTCTTGACCAAATTTTTGAAAAATCATCTGCAAAACCTTACTTTTGCAGAACTATTAATAAAAACTACATAAAAAATATATCATGAGTGTTTTAGTAAATAAAGATTCCAAAATAATTGTACAAGGATTTACAGGAAGTGAAGGAACTTTCCATGCATCTCAAATGATTGAATATGGTACAAATGTTGTAGGTGGTGTTACTCCAGGAAAAGGAGGAACAACCCATTTAGACCGTCCTGTTTTCAATACTGTCAAAGATGCTGTGGAGCAAGCTGGTGCTGATACTACCATTATTTTTGTGCCGCCAGCTTTTGCTGCCGATGCTATTATGGAAGCTGCTGATGCTGGTATCAAAGTGATTATCGCCATCACCGAAGGAATTCCTGTGGCCGATATGATTAAAGCAAATAATTATATTAAAAACAGAGACTGTAGATTAGTTGGACCAAATTGTCCAGGTGTAATTACTCCAGGCGAAGCTAAAGTAGGTATTATGCCAGGTTTTGTATTCAAAAAAGGAACTGTTGGTATTGTTTCAAAATCAGGAACTTTAACGTATGAAGCAGCGGATCAGGTTGTAAAACAAGGATTAGGAATAACTACAGCAATTGGAATTGGTGGAGATCCAATCATTGGAACTACTACAAAAGAAGCTATCGAATTATTTATGAATGATCCAGAAACGGAATGTATTGTAATGATTGGAGAAATTGGAGGTCAATTAGAAGCTGATGCTGCTAAATGGATCAAAGCGGATGGAAACCGTAAACCAGTTATTGGATTCATCGCTGGAGAAACAGCTCCAAAAGGAAGAACAATGGGTCACGCTGGTGCAATTGTTGGTGGTGCTGATGATACAGCCGAAGCTAAAAAACGCATTATGAGAGAATGTGGAATTCACGTAGTTGATTCTCCTGCTGAAATTGGAAAAAAAGTAAAAGAAGTATTGGGATAAATTTGTAATATTTTCAAATTATAAGAACAAAAAAAAGTCTCAATAGTATGTTGAGACTTTTTTCTATTATTAAAGTTAATTATAAGAACACTTTGCGCCTTAGCGCCTTGGTGGCAAAAATCAAAATAAAATGTATAAAGAATTAAAAAAATTCAAAGTAAAAGATCAATTTGCATACACAGCTGATGATAGTTTAGAAGAAGTTTGTAACGCTTCTGAAGGATGTGGTGTGTTTTTGGTTTACGCTGTGGCCGAAGTAACAGAATTGATTATGGTGGGTTCTACAGGAACTATTCAGAATGATGGAACTTTGAAAATTAAAAATGGTGGTTTAAACGATAAAATTGTAAACGGTCACCAATTTGCAAAAACAGGGAGAAAATATTCTTGGCCAGCACAAATGAAAAAGGAAGAAATTAGCACTTTAGAAGTGTATTGGTACGAAACTTTCAACGAGAAAAATAAAGTAATTCCAACATTTATAGAAGGACAAATTTTACAAAATTTCTTGGATGAAAATGGAAGATTACCAAAATGGAATGTTGCTTTTTAATCTAAAACAGCAATAAGAAGAACTCCTTTGGTTATTCTAAAAGGAGTTTTTATTTATCTGAAACACATCTAAAACCGATATGTTCCATTCCTGTATCTGGTGTTTCTTTCATGCGTCGGGCATTTCTGTAGCCTGAACAATAGCCATCGTTGCATAGAAATGAACCACCACGAATGCTGTGTTTTTGAGCATAAGCATCATCTGGGTCGTAACTTTTAGAAGGTCCTTTTGGGTTTTTTACTCCATTTGAAATGGTAGCATAGTAATTATAATCATACCAATCGCTGCACCATTCCCAAACATTGCCTGCCATGTCATATAATCCGTAACCATTTGATGGAAACGATTTCACAGGAGCAGCTTTTAAAAATTTATCTTTAAGTAAATTGATTTTAGGGAAATCGCCTTGCCAACTATTGGCTTTTGGTTTGCCTTGTTCAACCCCTTCGTTTCCCCAAGAATAAATATTGTTTTGTAGATTTCCTCGTGCTGCAAATTCCCATTCGGCTTCGGTTGGCAATCGTTTGTGTGCCCATTTGCAATATGCTTGTGCATCATCCCAAGAAACTTGAACAACGGGGTAATTGTCTTTTCCAATAATAGATGATTTTGGACCTGATGGATGTTTCCAATTGGCACCTTCAATAAAAAGCCACCAACCTTTTGTGTCCGTGTCTATCCTATTAAAAACTAACGATGAAGGTTGGAGTTTAGCTTCAGACGGTTTTGGAGTGCCTACGGGTAATTGTTTTTTCAATTCTTCCCAATCGATTTTCTTTTCTGCTGTGGTAATATAATTGGTTTCTTTTACAAATTGTTCGAATTGAGCGTTGGTAACTTCCGTATTATCTATCCAAAAGCCATCTACAGTTACTTTGTGTTTTGGATATTCGTCTTTGTTAGCTTGATTATTATCGGCGCCCATTTCAAAAGTTCCTCCCTTGATAAAAACCATATTTTTATGGGATGTTAGAGATTCAGCAGCAATTTTTGAAACACTATTATGATTTTGTTTGCAAGCGATAACGAGCAATGCTATAATCCCAAATACTATGTTTTGAACTTTCACTACGATTATTGTTTTATAATTTTAAACACTCTCTTTTGATTGACAACTTTCAGGAAATAAATTCCATTCGATAAATAGGAGAAGTCATGTGAGCCAATATCTTTTCCTTCAAAAATTTTAGCACCGTTGACTGAATACAATTGAAAAAAATCATCATTGGTTATACCATTTAATTTTATTGTGGTTTTAAATGGATTTTCAATTACATACAATTCGTTGACAGTGTTCAAAAAAGCATCTGTATTCAAGGACGTACAGGTTATCCCACTTCCAACTAAAGTACTCATTTCTGAACATAGATAATTGTAGTTAGAAATATCGGTAACTGATATGACAGTAGTTAGTAAATTATTCGTCTCAGTGGGGTTGGTTGTTAGATTAAAAAGTCTTTCGGTTCCATTGGTAAACTTTATTAATTTATAATCAGTATTTCGGATGGCTTTTCCATCAGATGCCAATGGAGTTGTTCTAAAAACTTCTGAAAATGCCCACGGTCTAACCGATGTTGCTGTGTTTGAGAGTATAGGTAATAAACTTTTACTGTCTACGATGGTTGTTGAAATTTGGCTTTGCCAATTCATATTGCCAAATAATTCTAATATAGTTGCAAATAAATCAACGGTATTCACTAGTGCATTACTGGTTCTATTAGGAGCAATAACGTCTGGTCCAGAAATAATAAAAGGCACTGAAATTCCACCTTGATAAACTGTACCTTTTGCGTTATTATTTGTCTGGTCAACAAGGTTGTCATCGCCATTATCGCCAATGAAAATAATATCTGTATTATCCCATTTTCCGGTAGTAATTAAATAATCAAATAAACGCCCTATTTCTGTATCCATTGCTTCAGCTGAAGCTTGAAAATAGGGGATAGGATTTGCTGTAATATCCGACTGCAATCCAGACAAAGTAGTGCTGGTAGCAAGTAAATTATTAGGGGGTAATTGGTAAGGTGTGTGTGGCGCATTAAAAGCTAGCCAAAGAAAGAAGGGCTTACTTGTTGGTTGACTATTAATATAGGTGATTGCATTGTTTACGTTTTCGGTCGTTGCATAATTAGTGGAAGAAGAACTTACACCGTTGGTTATTTTTGTCCAATTGTAAAAACCATTAGTTTGTTGACCTGGAGCACCAAGCGCACCTCTAAGTGATCCTTCAAAATGATCAAATCCTAAAGTATTAGGATAACTATATCCTGACGGATCAGGGGCGGTAAGGTGCCATTTACCAATGCATACTTTTGAAATTCCGTTAGGCATATAAAGATTTAAAACTTTAGGAATACTGTTTTCGCTTAAATTCAGTTCAGGATTATTTGCATTAACCACATCACCAACACCAGTTCTAAAACTATATCTTCCGGTAAGTATTCCAGCCCGAGTAGGAGAGCAAACAGGATTTGACCAAGCATTATTGAAAACAACACCTCTGTTCAATAGCCGTTGAATGTTAGTTGAAGTAACGGTGTTGCTTCCATGATCAGGGTAAAAACTAAAGTAATCTTTTCCGATATCATCAGCTATAATTAAAACAACATTGCGTTGTGCAAAAGAAAATTGGATGCTAAAAAGCAATATTATTATACTTATTTTTCTCATTATTTATTAAACTACTTTTTTGTTTGGAGTTAGACATTTAAAAAACAGTACGGTTTAACCAAAAAGGTAAACCATATTGTTTTATTATTTAAAAACTATTTATTCACTATAATTTTAAACGTTTTATTATCCTTTCCGCTTGCCACTTTTACAAAATAAATACCATTATAAACTGTGGTCAAATCTATAATACTCAACGTACTTCCTTGCAGTATTTTATTGGTTTGGATTATTTTGCCTAATTCATCAATAAGCGTAACATCCAAATTATCTTCTATCATATCCGATTGAATGGCGATAAAATCTTGCGCTGGGTTGGGATAGATTTTAATTTTCAAGTTTGATAAGTTGAAATCGGCGTTGGCCAAAGTATATTGTGTTGTTCCTGTTGGAATTGTAGTAACGGTTGTCACGGCAACAACGCCATAAAATGTTGGACCAACGACATAAGGATACGCCGAGTTGTGATTTGCATCAACCGTTGTGAAATAACAATAAATACCATTTGGATATTCAGGCGTAATACAAAAACGTCCGTTATGATCATCTAAAAAGGTCGGATCTGATGGATGAGCTACATATTCATAATCTTCTCTAAAATAACCATTAAAAAAAGTTTGTGTCCCCAGCACTTGATTTATTGCTGGACCATTTGTTCGAGTAGTGTTGGTTCGTAATTGATAGCTCGATTTCATTCGGGAAATAGCTCCAGTTCCGTTAACATTGGTATAGCCATAAGCTCCATATATGGGGAAACCATCATAGGTAAAACCTAGCAAAGGCGAATGAACTGCTGGATTAATTAGATACAATCCATCAGAAGGATAGGTACTACATACAGTAGAAATTACGACTAAATCTAAATTAAAAGCACTCGGATTTTGATGATGATGATAATTTCCCATCGCAGGATGTGCTTTAGCACAATCAAAACCTGCTCTTTCAGCAGGAATTGCATCTCTGTTCCAAGCTTGAGTTGTTCCCATTCCGCCAGGACAGGTTGGATTTCCTGGTCCACCACAAAGAGCACCAGTTGTATTATTCCAAGCCACACCATCGCGATAATCAAACAAAGCCACACCATTGATAAACACACCGATATTACCACCAGTGGTTGCTGTGGCAGTTCCTGTATTTTGAGTTGGAATTAATGGAATTCTAAAAATTTTATTTTGGGCTGTTGCCAATGACGGATTACCATCTTGAAAAGGTCCGGTGATATAGGCCGGAATTCCAGTAGCCGAAACATAGGAATAAGTTGTATTGTATTGCACCGTTTGGACATTGGCAGCAACCGCATCTGTAATTGGTGAAGGATTTCCTGCTACATAATGGCGACCAGTAATTCCAGTAGTGTTTCGTAAAAAGCTTGTAATGGCTGGATTAGTTTGTGCCAATAGTGTACAATTTGCGGTGATGATTAAAAGTAAGGATAGTTTTTTCATAGAATTTTGGTTGGTTATAGTTCTTTAGACGATATATATATTTATTTCTTGCGCATCCTCTACATCTTTTCTCTCGGAAAACTAAATCGTTTATTAAATAGGAATTCAGTATCGGTTAAGGTGGTTAAAAATGCAACCAAATCGACTCTGTCATTATCTGATAAATGCATGGGTTTAGCTAATTCCTTTGGTAAGTTTTTATCCTGTCCTAATGAATTGTAATGCTTCACGACTTCGGTCAACGTTTTAAATCGACCATCGTGCATATATGGAAACGTAAATTGAATGTTTCTTAAAGTTGGGATTTTAAAATGCAGATAATCTTCAGGTTTGTTGGTGATTTTTATTCGACCTAAATCATTCAAGGTTTCATCAACAGTTAATCCGTTTTTTTCAAAGTTATCACTTCGGAACAATGGTTCCGTATGACAGGAAGCACAATTAAATTTGAATAAATCATAGCCATGTTGTTCTTGCGAAGTAAAATTTTCTTCTTTACGAATTACTTTATCATACTTTGAATTAGAAGATTTTAACATTACGGTGAATTGCGCTAAAGCTTTTAAAACTCGTTGACTGGTAACTTTTTCATTACCAAAAGCTTTTGTAAATAAAGTTCTGTATTTGTTGCTTGATTGTAATTTGGTAATGACATTTTCCAAAGTTTCATCCATTTCCGAATGATTGGTTATTGGATTTAAAGGTTGCATTTCTAAATTATTCACACCGCCATCCCAATGAAAACTTGTATTCCATGCTAAATTAATTAGCGCTATGCTATTCCGAGTGCCAATTCTACCTTCAATGCCATGACTTAATTGATGATCAACATGGGTAAAACCCGTTTGTTGCAAATGACAGCTTTGACAAGAAATAGTATTGTCTCGGGATAAAATTGGGTCATAAAATAAGTGTCGTCCGAGTTGAAAACCTTCTTCTGTCAATGGGTTTTTTTTGAAATCATATTTATGTTGAGGCCAACCTTGTGGAATTTCTAGATATATAGGTGTGGTGAATTGATTGGAAAACGATAGTCCAACCAAGCTAATGATTGCTAAAGGAACATAATATTTCCAATACTTTCTCATTCTAAATGAAACATTTTAACGCTATCATTGGCTAATTCCATGGCTACTTTCCCTGGAATCATAACGCTGTTGGTTTTTGATAAATTTACATTCGAGAAAAAGTCATTTAAATCAATTGCAATATCTATTTCATTAGTTGGGATTTGGGATTTTAGAATTGAAATTTCTATTTTCCGCATAGCATAATAGGGTGGAAGATAGCCGCCAATATGAAACTGAAATTCATTTTTTCTTGTTTTGCAATTCGAACTTTTACCTTCAATTTTCATATTGATATAACCGCTTTGCCATGCCCAATACATTCCTTTAATTGGGTCTAAATCGCCAGTCATTGCACCAGCATTATTGGTCAAACTATCAATACCGATATTAAAAGTTATTTTTGAAATTAGCTTATCACTCTTTTTGCAAATCGGAATTTGAAACGAATTGGGATTGTCAAAATCGAGTAGGCGATAGCTGTCTTTTTGTGTGAAAAGAGAATTATCTATGTACAGAATTTGAATATTGGAAACATAACATTTAAAGGTTGTTATACTCAAAGTATCTTTAGTTGCAGAAATGTAGTTTTTGTTTAATTCTAACGGAAGTTGATTTAATTTAGGACTGAAATTGAGACGCAGCGAATCGCTATTGCTTTGAGAATAATTCTGAAAGCAACAAAACAAAAGGAAAACAAGATGTATTTTTTTTTTAATCATGTCTTGGTCTTGGCGGTTTTTTTGGCGAAAATATCCTTCCCAATTCTTCAGTCAAATCTTTGAAGTCATCTAATTGATCTTTATGACACAATTTTTTTATGTCTTCAAAATGCTTGAAATGATTTTCTTCGATTTGTTTTTGATAAGAAATTAAGAGCGTAATCAAACTGTCTTTTGCGTTTACATTCACTTCAGTTTGGCTTAATTGAGAATATAATTCGTTTTTTATTTCACGAATGTTTCCGTCAAGACTTCGAATTTCTCCTTTGTGCCATTGAATTAATTTGGCATATTCTTTTTGTTGTGCAACATCAAAATGAAGTTTTTCAGTGATGATTTCTTTTGGTTCTGGTCTGCCTTGACGATGCCCTTTTGGACTATTTAAAAATAAAAACCCTAAGGTAAAAAAATTAAGGAGTAATAATCCAATTACACTAATCGCTAATAATTTTGTTTTATCCATAGTTATTGGTATAACTGATTGCTTTTATTGACAGTCATTTCTAAGTAGGCTGTTGTTGAACTTGTTTTTTGTTTGGATTTGAATGCTAAAACAGAAAAGTTTAGCATCACTAAAACTGCGATTGATGCAGCTACAAGCCAAAGTGTTTTTGGTGAAACTTTATTTTCTTGTCGAATTCTTCGCTGAATTTTTGCAAACAAATCATCATCTGGAATAACTTGTGTGATTCCATTTGTGCTGTTTAAAATGCTTGTAATCCAATTATTTCTTTCCATATTTATTTAGACGAATATTACTTTTATTTCTTGCGGTAATTATTGAATTTTTCAGATAATTTATTTTGAAGCACTGATTTAGCTCTAAAAATAAGCGATTCTACAGATGAAATACTAAGTTTCATAATGGCACTAATCTCAGGATTGCTCAAGCCATCCAGCTTAGAAAGCAGAAAAGCGGTCTTTTGATTCTCAGTAAGTGTATTGATGACTTCGAAAAGAATAGCTGCATCTTCTTGTTTTTCCATCAAAATTCCTGGATGTTCAAAAGTAGTTGTGTTCAAGTATTCCCTTTCGTTTTGACTTTTCTTCCCAAAGATGAAAAAGAGCTTCTGGCTATTCTTTTGTTTGATAAAATCCAAACACTGATTAATCGTTATGCGGTAAATCCAGGTTTTATATGATGATTTTTGATTGAAGTTTTTTAGCGAATGATACACTTTTACAAACACATCTTGTGTAATTTCCTCTGCATCTTCTGTGTTTTGCAAATAATTCAACGCCAAATTGAACACAAGTATTCGATACTCATGATATAATTTTTCAAAATGGTATTGGTTTTCAATCATTTTGCTCGCTTTCGATTTACAATGATACTAAATGATTTTTTACTAACTATAAATTATTCTATATTTGGGCTATCAAATTAAATTTTTATAATATGAAATTATTAGAAGGGAAAGTAGCCATTATTACAGGCGCAAGTCGCGGAATTGGAAAAGGAATCGCCGAAGTTTTTGCAAAACACGGAGCAAATGTTGCTTTTACTTACAGTTCCTCTGTAGAATCGGCTTTAGCATTGGAAAATGAATTGAATGCTCTTGGAATAAAAGCCAAAGGATACCAATCAAATGCTGCCGATTTTAATGAAGCGCAAATTTTTGTTGATGCTGTTTTAGCCGAATTTGGAACGGTTGATATTTTAATAAACAACGCCGGAATTACCAAAGATAACTTGCTAATGCGTATGTCCGAAGCTGATTTTGACAATGTTATTGATGTCAATTTGAAATCGGTTTTCAATATGACCAAAGCAATTCAAAGAACTTTCTTGAAGCAACGCGCTGGTTCCATAATCAATATGAGTTCTGTGGTAGGAGTAAAAGGAAATGCCGGGCAAACCAATTATGCAGCTTCAAAAGCGGGTGTTATTGGGTTTACAAAATCAGTAGCGCTTGAATTGGGTTCTCGCAATATTCGTTGCAACGCAATCGCTCCAGGATTTATTGAAACTGAAATGACGGCAAAATTAAGCGACGAAGTGGTTCAAGGTTGGAGAGATGGTATTCCGTTGAAACGTGGCGGAACTACCGAAGATGTTGCAAATGCTTGTCTTTTCTTGGCTTCGGATATGAGTGCTTATGTTACTGGACAAGTATTGAATGTTTGTGGTGGAATGCTTACTTAAAAATTTAATTTATAGATTGTAAAATTCAAAGAGTTAAAGATTTTTGAATTACGACATTAACTTTTTAATATTTTACAATCTTTAAATAAAGAATAAATGACAACAACTGCTGTGCTATTATTACTTCTTTCGTCATTAATAGCAGGCGGTTTGTCGTTTTTTCAATATTATTACAAAGCCAAAACCAAGTCAAAAGTGAACTTGGTTTTGGCTTTTTTGCGTTTTCTATCCATTTTCGGGATTTTGTTATTGTTGATTAATCCAATAATAAGCCGGAAAACATTGGAAACTATCAAAACACCTTTGCCAATTGTGGTCGATAATTCGAGTTCAATTGTTGATTTAAAAGCCAATGAATCTGCATTAAAATTGTACAAAAAGTTGTCTCAAAACAAAGAGTTGCAAGAGAAATACGATGTGCAATCGTATCAATTTGATAGCGAATTTCAGCAATCGGAAAGTTTCAATTTCAAAGGACCTCAAACTAATATTGATGAAGTTGCCAAAAACCTAAAAAGCATCTATAAAAACGCTAGTTTTCCAACGGTTTTGATTACCGATGGAAACCAAACTTCCGGGAATGATTATGTGTATAGTTTTGATGCGAATAACAAAGTTTATCCATTGGTTGTGGGCGATACCACTTCTTTTTTAGATTTAAAAGTAAGCCAGTTGAATGTCAATAAATATGCTTTTCACAAGAATAAATTTCCCGTGGAAGTGTTTTTGAACTATTCTGGAAATAATAGTGTGAATGCTAATTTTAGTATTTCGCAAGGAAATTTGGTTTTGAGTAAACAAATAGTTTCTTTTTCACCATCGAAAAAATCAGCAATTATAAACGTTTTGCTTCCTGCCGATAAAGTAGGATTGCAAGTTTTTAAAGCCTCGATTTCTTCCAAAGAAAAAGAGAAAAATACCTATAATAACACCAAGAATTTCGCCGTTGAAATCATTGACCAAAAGACAAATGTAGCGATTGTATCGGCAATAAATCATCCAGATATTGGAGCTTTGAAACGCGCCATTGAAACTAATGCACAACGAAAAGTAACAGTAGTTAAACCAAAAGAAATCAATTCGTTGCAAGATTTTACAATTTTAATTTTATACCAACCAACAACTGAATTTAAGTCGGTTTTTGAGAGCAATAAATTAGCCGGAATTAATACTTTTATTATCACGGGAACGAACACTGATTTTAATTTTTTGAACCAACAACAAAGTAATTTGGTTTTTAAAATGAGTGGTCAAAAAGAAGATTATTTAGCCGATTTTAATTCGAAGTTTAATCTTTTTTCAATTGAAAATTTGGGTTTTGAAAATTTTCCACCATTGCAAAATGCTTTTGGAACAGTAACCACAAATGGAATAGTTTCAACCTTGCTTTCTTCCAAAATTAGGAACATTAAAACTAATTCTCCATTACTGATTTTTGTCGAAAATCAAGGAAAACGTTCGGCTTTTCTTTTGGGAGAAAATCTTTGGAAATGGCGTTTGCAAAGTTACGTCGACAATCAATCTTTTGAAAAATTTGATGTTTTCGTGGATAAAATTATCCAGTTTTTGGCTTCGAATGATGCTAAAAAATCATTGGTAGTCCACCACGAAAATTTCTATAATTCAGGCGAAGCAATTGAAATTTCGGCACAATACTTCAACAAAAACTATGAATTTGACGAAAAGGCACGTTTGACTATTTCAGTAACCAATACCAAAACGAAGCAAACTAAAAACTACGATTTATTGAAAGGCAATAATTTATACAAAGTCAATCTTGATGAACTTTCGGCTGGTGCTTATAATTTTTCGGTAAAAGAATTAAATTCAAAAACAACTTATTTCAGTCATTTTGAAATCTTGGATTTTGATATCGAAAAGCAATTTGTAAATCCCGATGTTGCGAAATTGAACCAATTGGCAATGCAAACACAAAGTAAAGTTCATTACCCAAACCAGGTTGATGCTTTAATTAAAATACTTTTGGAAAATGAAAATTACAAAGCCATTCAGAAAGAAATTGTTGCTAAAACACCTTTGATTGATTGGGTTTGGTTATTGGTTTTGATTGCCATTTCACTAGCCTCGGAATGGTTTGTCAGGAAATATAACGGGATGTTGTAATTAGTTATTTCTGAAATGTTTTTCTTTTGATTAAATGAAATTTTAAGCGTAAAAAATCATACCATTGCGCAATCAAGAGGCAAAAAGCTGCTACAAAAAGGGTTTTTATTTCAAGAAATTGGTAAATGATTCCACCTGAAAAACAACCTGCAAAAAAGAATGTAATGATGGATAATCTTAAAAATATGCTTGTTTTTAATTTTTTTACCTCTTCCGCTTTTTTATAAAAAAACAACTGTGATAATTCTATTCCCAAATCTGTAAAAAGTCCTGTTAAGTGCGTTGTCCGAACGGTAGATCTAGAAATATTGGTTACCAAAGAATTCTGGATTCCCATTGCAAAAAGCATAAAAAAGGCGGTTAATTTCCCTTCTAATGTGAAAATGCTCGATTGACAACCTAAAAAACCAACACCTATTAAAATTAACATTTCTAAGGTTATAGGAATTACATGCGAAAATTCGGGATTTTTTTGGGTTACTAATTCCTCTAAAAAACTCGAAATAAAGGAACCGATTAAAAAGAAAATGGTGAATATAAAAAAGGTAAACGCAGTGGCATAATCATGTTTCATTATCTCTTCGGCAAAAAAGGCGAAATGACCCGTTACATTTGTAGTCAGAGTTTTTAAGGCCAAAACTCCAGTAATATTGACTAATCCAGCAACAAAAGATAACAAAGTTGCCAATCTTAAATCGTGTGCAAAAGTCCTGTTTTTCCCTTTGTGACGAAACATAATGTTTTTATTTCACAGATTCAAGCTATGAATGTGAGCTGAATGTAAGCTGTTTTATTTGTACAAAAATACTTTATTTATGGCTACCCTTTTTTAATAATTTTAAAAAAAAGCAGGCTATTTTCAATATTTAATATTTGTACAAATTGAAAGTAATAATTTGGTTAGCTGTTCCTAATTTTTATTTTTAATTCTGTTTTTGTCTTTAGATGAAACTTACATATTGATTTAATTTTTGGTAACAATAATTTTTAGAGAACTTTATCAACTATTTTTAAATGCAAAAAAAATGCTATTTTTTGATTATGTTTGAAAATAAATTAGATTTTAATATTGGAACAATAACAATTAAATTTGTGGAATAATAATCATAAAAATTCTAATAATAGAAGACGAAACAGGAATTGCCAATTTTCTCAAACAAGGTTTGGAAGAAGAAGTTTATAGTATTTTAGTGGACAATGATGAAATAATAGCTCTTGAAAATCTATGCTGAAAATAGATACGACAAGTCTATTTTTTTTGAATAGCTAAGATACTGTTTAAAAAACAATTGAAGAACTAAAAGCAGACGGCAATAATTACATCAAAAAATCATTTATTTTTGTTGAATTGGTAGAGCGCATAAAAATACATTTTAGAAATGTAGATTTAGCCGCTATTTTAAATCTTGACGAAATCCAAATCGTTCAATCCAAAAATTTGATATTAATTAAAAATCAAGAATAATTCTTAATCAAAGAGAATATGAATTATTGGTTTATCTAATTAAAAATAAGGGAGAAGTCTGTACTCGAATTCAAATTATTGAAGATGTTTGGAACATTTATTTTGAATACGATACGAAAATTATTGATATTTATATGAATTATACCCGCAAAAAAATCAATCACAAGAAAGGAGAATATTTCATCAAAACGATTCGATTTGCTCCATAGGATGTGATTTTGGAAATTGCGGATATCAATCATTTGCACTTAGAATTAGCGCTGTTCGAAAAGGCATATTGAAACTCGAAATTGGTCAAAAGATTAATTTTACAGTACCGGGAGCCATCAAAGAAGTTATTGATTTCCTAGTACATTTGGTTGGAAAATCAATTAAATGCAGTGACAGAAACATCAATGTTTATGGACATTTAGACAATAATATCAAGCAAAAATTACTCACCGGAATGTTTGTAGAAGCCAAGATAAAGATCAATTCAAAAAAAGGATTGGCAATTCTTGCAGATGCATTAATTTCTGAAAACAACAAAAATTTCGTACTTTTATTGGATAATAACAATAACAATATTTTTTCAATTAAAAAAGTGGCTTAACAGTGGGCAAAAAGTCTGCAAGAGCACTAGAAATTAAACCAAATAACCAAATAAATATTTCCTCAAAAATATCCGTTAGAGGAGCTTTTGATATGGCAAAATAAAATTAATACTTATGGATTTAAATAAATTAATAGGACAATTGCAAACAGAAGTCGACACTGCGTTTTTATACGAAAGCATTGCATCCATCCAATCAGATGAAAATCTAAGTCGCGTTTTACAAAGTTTAGCAGCAATCGAAAAAGGGCACGCTAAACATATGCTGGACAAGGTTCGAGAGTCAGAACCGAATCACGTTATGCCTTCGGCTTCATTAAGAGCCAAATTCCAATTGAAATTGGGAAAACTTTTTGGTTACAATTCCATTATCAGCAGTTTATCGAATGTTGAAAAACAATTTGCATTAAACGCCATTAAAAATAAGATCGAAAAAGGGGAGAAGCCCAACGGTTTTGAACACAATCACCTCAATATTATTGAAGCAGTGAACAATAATGCTGCACTGAATGTTTCTGGAGGATTGTTGTCCAAATTCGAAAGTCGTCACAAATCCGTTGGAGGAAATGCGTTGCGTGCAGCGGTTTTGGGTTCCAATGATGGACTGGTTTCCAATATGAGTTTGGTTATGGGCGTTGCCGGAGCGGCAGTTTCCAATGATACCATTTTATTGACTGGAATTGCAGGTCTTATGGCTGGTGCAATTTCGATGGCCTTGGGCGAATGGCTTTCGGTGCAAAGTTCGAGAGAGTTAAACCAACGTCAAATCGATCTTGAAACTGAAGAACTGGAAGCTTCGCCTGAAGAAGAAAAAAAAGAATTGGTCTTGCTGTACCAAGCCAAAGGAATGAATGCTGAAGAAGCCCAAAAATTAGCGAATAAAGCATTCGAAAATCCTGAAACTGCAATCGACGCCATCATTACCGAGGAATTGGGAATAGACAAAGAAGAATTAGGAGGTTCTGCATGGGAAGCTGCCATTGCTTCTTTCATTCTGTTTGCCATTGGAGCCATTATTCCATTGTATCCTTTTATGATTTTGGATGGAAAAGATGCAATTTTATTGAGTATTGTGAGCAGTGTTGTGGGACTTTTTGGCATTGGCTCAGCCATCACATTATTGACGGGAAAAAGTATCCTGTTTTCAGGATTGAGACAAGTTGCTTTTGGATTGACCGCAGCAGCTGTGACTTATGGAATTGGAACATTGATTGGTATTTCATTGTTAAGATAAATTGATTTTGGATTTTTAACTTTTTAATTATAAATAAATAGTATGAACGATGCACATTTGCACTTGGTAGTAAATCATTTCCCTATTATCGGTACGATTTTAGGACTTGGAATTTTGATTACGGGAATATTTTTAAAAAATAATTCGGTAAAAAATACCGCTTATTTTTTATTTATTGTCGCAGCATTTTTTGCCGCATTTAGTATAGGAACAGGCGAAGGAGCTGAAGAATTGGTTGAAGACATGCCTTCTGTTGGCAAACAAATCATCCACGAACATGAAGAAATGGCAGAGAAACTCGCTGTTGTTTTATATGCTTTGGGAGTAATTTCTCTTATCGGTTTGTTTTTGAGTTATAAAAATAATTCTAAAGTGAAATTTGTCTCTTATGTTGCAGTTGTTGTTGCTTTTGTTGGTGTATTTTTTGCACAACAAACAGGAACAACAGGTGGAGAAATTCGCCATACGGAAATCAGGGTAAATGCCGTTCAAACATCAGACACAGAAAAAAATGCAGCTGTAGCTAAACAAGGAGAATCAGGAGATACCGATTAATTGATTTGAAAAATGTCAAAAAAGAGAGGCTGTCTAAATAGACAGCCTCTCTTTTGAAATAGATTTATGTCATAAGTATCAACTCGCAAAAAGCAAAATAAGCAATTGTGCGACCAGAATCCTGCTGATGGTGACCAAAGGATAAACCGTGGCATAAGATTGGTTGGGAATGTCGGAATCCAAGTATTTGGTACTAAAAGCCAAAGCAGCTGGATCAGTATAAGATCCACTCATAATTCCCACCATTTGATAAAAATTAAGTTTAAATACAAATCGGCTGATTAACACTAAAATTGTCAATGGGATAAAAGTGATGTAGCAACCATAATAAATCCACATCCATCCGTTGTTGGCAACAAAATTATCATAAAATCCATGTCCTGCTTTGATTCCCACAGCAGCAAAGAACAAACAAATTCCGAAATCCTTCATAAAGTGAATTGCACCATTGTTGATATAAGAGTGAATTACTCCAACACCACCGTATCTACTGATGAATAGTGCTGCTAAAAGGGGTCCTGCTGCCAATCCTAATTTTAGGGGAACTGGCAAAGAAGGAATCATAATGGGAATTGAACCAATAATAACCCCAAAAATCAACCCACCAAAAAGAGAAAGAAAATCAGGTTCCAATAATATTTTTTTCGAATTTCCAATAATTTTTTCAGCTTCTTCAATAGCATGTCTATCACCAACCACCATTAAGGTATCTCCATAATAAAGTTCCAAAGAAGGCTGTGCCAAAATTTCTAGTCCAGAACGAATAACACGGGTCACTTTTACATCATATTGGTTGTACAAATCTAATTGTCCCAATGTTTTATGAGTAGCCGTTTTTTGGGTGACACTGAGTATTTTTGTGGTAATATCATCTTCGGATTCGATGAACAAATCAGAGGAAACTTTTCCAACAATACTGATGAATTTATCAATATCTTTTTGTTTGGATACGACCATCAAAACGTCTTTCTCATTTATAATCGAGTCTAACGAAGGCGAATAAACCACCTTTGTTCCGCTTTGTTTTTGTCTTGAAATAATTACATTCTCGATATGGAATTCTTTGAATACCTGTTTGATTGTTTTTCCAATAACTTC
>Ga0335396_10001536_pt1 | contig 29395 bp, 40 predicted proteins | sample FRY02_FD_205743 | JGI IMG/M metagenome (GOLD analysis project Ga0335396, IMG submission 205743) | Freshwater microbial communities from Lake Fryxell liftoff mats and glacier meltwater in Antarctica - FRY-02 (spades assembly) (version 2) | ecosystem: Environmental > Aquatic > Freshwater > Ice >... | reverse complement strand
CAGAGTTGCCTTTGGTGTAAGTAACACATCAGAGACAAAAGGTGGGCATAAAGTAAACCCAAGTGGGAGAGGAGGTAAATAACCAATATAGGCAAATCTAGAACCAGATTTGATTTTCAGCACCGTCCATTATCACAGAGGTACATGTGCGTGTTGTACGCAAATTCAGGTACAAAATTTGAATACATCATTGTTTTAGTACTCATTGACTTCAAAGATTTATTACACACCGCAGGAGGGCAAGGAGCACAAGCACAACCGTACTGAGCATAATCTGGATCTTGATAAGGCTATATTGCCGCGCCCACTTGTGAGCACATAACCTTCACATAGCAAGAGCGACTGTAACAGGGAATCTACTGGTGTTTGTACTGCGAACAAATTCAGCTGACTGATTACAAATTTGAATTAAATCTGCTAAAGAATCAAACTTGCAAAAGTAAAAGACATACAGAAATATTCATAAAATAACGTAAACATCATTTCAGTCTCTTTTGCGGACGTCACGCAAACAAACTCTCACACAGACAAACAAGCCCAACCACCAAAATAACAACACAGACATCCTCTAAAATGAACCCACACAACCTTACTCGCATACACTGCAGCACACACTGGCATGCGCAGACAAAAACACAGAGCGACAAATAGCCAGAAATCGTGCTCACAGAGCACAACAAATGTTTGGAACATTATTTCGATTACGATCCCACAACGCCCAGAATATCTTTTTATGTGTCGTCATTGGACTCTTTTATTTTCTTGAATTTTCTCTATATATTTCTCTCTCTTCTTTATTTCCTTTCTGAGTCTTTTGTTCCTGTTTGTCACTCTGGCACATATTTCTTCAGACACAAGGACAAGCATACGAGAACGACTCTCTCTCGGGAACGACTCTCGCTCTCTTCATTTCTCTCTTTTGCTGCTTTTCTCCTTGTATTTGATGATCATTGTGTTGAATATTTCTAAAAATATGTGTGGTCTCTCAATTGCATCAACTCATACAAACACTCGCCCTCTCGCTCGTTTTCTCGGTTGCTGTCTCTCCCGCTGTCCCCTTGTCTTGGACGTCCTGGCACACTATCTTTATCTTATTCTTTCTTTCTGTACCTCTCTCTCTTTTTATCTCACTGTCTTGCCTGTAATCTTTCTTGATTTCCCTTCCTGAAGTTCTTGATATTTGCTCCCGTGTCCAATATGTATGTATACAATAGAATCACATATTGTTTGTGCGCCGCAAATTCCATTGCACGTTAGCTTTCATTTGCTGTAGTTCAGCGGAAAATGAACTTTCTGCTGAACCTGGAATTGTCCTCAAGTGGTGCGGAGGGTGATTCAGATTTTTTGAATCATCATCAATCCAACGTACCTTGAAGCCCTGGGACGTAACCTCAATCACTTTGGCCCAATAGAAAACACTCTTCTTTTCAGTATATTTGACACTGACAATCATGCCGATTTGAACCTCTACCACGGAAAACTTGTTGCATGGCTTGTATCGAAGTGGAGATTGAAGGACCCGAGAAGAAACTCGAGGACTTCTTGGTACCAGTGCTTCCACCTGCGTGTGAATGTGTAGTAAGAGGAAAAACTGGAATGAGCCCGCGAGAGATGACATAGAAAAGATGGACAAAGCAAGAGTCCTAAGAAAAACTTCGACAGATATACAAGGGCTACAAAAGGACAAATGAATAGAAGGAAGTCAGACACGTCCTTGAGAGGTTCCAAAAACACTTTGAGAGATTCAAAAAAAGATACTACAAGACGCACAGGAAAATAGACAAAACGCACAGGAAAATAGAGAAGGATAATGAATTTTAAGAAGAAAGATTGAAGAGTGAGAAGGAGAGAGTTGTACAGGTGGCCGCAAAGAAATGTAGAAGAAGAGAGAAGAGGGAGAGAAGAACTGTTTGAACATTTCAAAGAAACAGAAGCTAAGAGGCATGCCAGAGGGACAGATGGACAGAAAAAAAATTTGACATCAAAAAGACATCCTAACCTACAATTTTATTGTAAACTGCGTGATTAAGACAGATGGCCAAATAAACAGAGGTGACAAGAGGCTGCGCGAATGACAATGTGAAAAATTAAGAAAGACATGCGCTACATGTACAACGAGGGACAAGAAGACGAACAAGAACATGAAAGTAGTGGACACCAAACATACCACAAGCATTACCTTTGCATTCATTTGAAGATCAACACAGTCCACAAGGTCCACATACGTGTGTGCAGGTGCAGTACGAGGTTTCTTGACCAGTTCAAATGAATCACCTGACAGCATTTACCTTGTGAGCAATTTGTGGTGTTTGATCTCAGTATGAGGAGCGGAAAATATTGGGGACGAAAGACACTCGGATCTCGCTCACAGGCTTACAGGTATGGCACGGGAGATTAGGACTCAAGAGAACGGGGGCGCACAGCCAAGACTCTGATATGTATGAAGATATCTGTATATGCATATACGTATATATTACCCTGACAAAAGGAACACGTCTGATGCGACTTGTGCGAAAAACATGATGGGCAGATGGGATTACTTGTACAGCAACTGCACTGCATAATTCTGTCAGCTCCTATGGTTGTCATCCAACAGATACAACAAGAATTCGCCCCTTCCACCTCGTATACTTCATTCGCCCCATCCACATCGTACTCCCCTGGATCTGGTTTGATATCCATTTGCGCCGTCAGTCGAAAGTGACGTTATGGTTCTTGCGCTTCCCGCGCCTTTTGAAATTCTATGCACCATGTTCTCTAAATTATTTCGAAAACTTCAACGTTTCAACATCCTTTCCTCAGACAAAGAGGATTATTGAAATGAGATATGGTTAGACAAAGAAATCTGGGAAGAGGTGAAAAGTTTCTTGTTGCTGCCTGTTTTCGCAGGCATGTCCAAAGAAAAATGCTGTGTACGCCATTCAACTGGCTAACCCAAGAAGAATGCTGTGTACGCCATTCAACTGGCTAACCCAGTGTACGGGTGGAGATGAATGGATGACGTATACTATCCCTATAATGCCTGCACCATTGAAGGTCCAATTCGAAACAATTATCTTCTACGGGAAGCAGCCTCAAAGGTTCCACAGTGGACACGTAAACCATACGAATAGGTTGATTTCATGCTTTGCGATGCCGTGAACATGTTTTGCTGCAATTCTCCAAAGGAAGTTTGGCTGTTGTGAGCACTTAGATCAATTCACACGGATTTGGACACGGTCTTAGAGTGAACAATGCTGAAGCGGTTGGTTGAGATGTTGGCGTTGCAGTGCGCGCAGCGATTTTCTGTGAGGCCTGCTGACCTTGCTTTTCTCTCTTCACAGAGCTTTTTCCTAATTCTTTGCCTGAACCCTCACAGCCTGACATGCCCACGGCGAAGGCTAAGCAGATGCACCTCATGGAACCTGTTTGGTTTTCTGTCCAAACATTCCAAGCAAAAGTCTGTAACTCGTTGACCACCGGAAGTTTTGTCAGGCTTTTTCCTGCAGGGGTTTCGGATTGCCATCCCCAAGATGCTTGACCACGCTCACAGTCGCACGCTTTGCTCTTGCAAGATGTGCATCAATCCTTTGGGTGATCATGTCCGCACCTGCAAGCAGCACACAGGTTCTATTCGTGGTCACAACGATCTCATAGATGTGGTGGCATCCTTTGTGCGTGACTCAAAGATCGGTCCTGTGCGTGTCAATCACATGGTGTCGACGACGGGTGATGGCACTATCAAGCAGAGTGACGTTGAAATCTCTGAATTCCGTATCTCTCTCCGGGATGGTCTTGTCATTGATGTTTCCTGTATGTGAGTTCAATGGTAGCAGTGGTGCCCCTGGGGGATGGGATAAGGGTGTGCGCCATTCTAATGACATCCCACAGGCCCGTGCAAACGTTCAGAACAACAAATACAACAATGTTCATGGGCTTGTCACAAGGCGTTTGAACCTGCCATCGTAGTTATGTTCGGTCAGATCCACGCTGACTTTCTTCGGCTTCTCTGGGTTCTTGCTGACAAACAGATGCGGTCGTACTCTGAGAGCATGGGCAAGGAGGATAAAGACGGAAATGAGGCTTTTCGATGGGCGAGGGCCAAGGTATTCCACTGCAGCAAGACTTCAGTTGGTAGGGCCATTGCCTGTGGTCTGTGCACAGTCTTGCGATACCTTGCTCGGTTTTGGATGATGGCTCCAATGGCTGGGGTGGTGAAGGGAGGGGGGTGGGGGGAGGGAGGGTGGAGGGGGCGGGGAAGGGGTCGGGCAGGTGGAGGGGGGGTAGGTGGGGGCGAGGGTTGGGGAGAAAGAGGGAGTTGGGATGGAGGCGGGGGAGGTGGAGGGGTTGGGGGTGGAGGTGAAGGGGGGGCAGCTAGCTGGGGATGATAATGTCGTTGATGGTGGCTCCCTGAATGTATTTTTTTGCTACCGCCCTCACGGTTGTCATGTGTTCTGCTGTGCACATCCCTGCTGTTGCTTCTGTTTTTGTTTTGCAATCTGGTGCTGTTGGTGGATCTGTCGGAGGTGCTGTGGGGTCGCTATAGATATTTGGGGGGCTTAACAGCTGCGAAGTGGGTGTCTTTCGTTATTAATGTGACTGTCTTGCGGAGGTTACTCCTTAATTCTCGTAAATTCAAAAAAAAAAACAACATTGTCAGGAATACATAATTGAGGGACCTCCTTCAAATCTGGGATGGTGTGCGACGATTTTGCATCGCATATCGAGAAGCGCCTTCCATTCTGGTCCTGCGCATGCTCGTCTAGATTGAGGTTCTCACGTTCGGCATCAACGGTACAGTGGTTGTGGCCCCGATTTCTGTTCTCTGTATTATATTTCTGCTGCAAGGTTTGTTGCTCATTTGGCGGGCTCAAAGGATAAGATTATGTAGAGTGATGGCTAAGGCTCCAAGGCTTGCTTGGAAAACCCTTATGGTATTGCAGTTCCAAAGACAGCAGCCTGTGTCTGACAAAGGAAATCCCTGACTCTGCCTCGTCATGCCGGATGGCACGGTCTGGACCGTGACGTGATTGGAGTAGGGCTTTGAGGGCGGAGTGGGCACATCATCAAATTTCAGATATCTTCTTGGTATCATGGTGGACGGGCACGGCACCATCTAAATCAGATTTACTTCAACCACAGCATTCAGATTTTGGCACCTGCAGACTACATGTTTTTTGCAAGTATGTATATATATATATATATATTTACATATGTATTTATATATTTTGTTATGTTATACATATATACATATATATACATATATATGAATACATGTATATATACATATATACATATACACATATGTATACATGTATATATATTCATATTTATGTATATATATATGCATATCCATATTTTTATATTTATATAAATACATATCTAAATTTGTTCACGTATATTTTATATATATTTATATATGTATATATATATCTATATATGTATATATGTATATATATATATATGTATAAATATGTACATATATACATATATATATATATATGTATATATATATATATATATATGTATATATATGTATATATATATTTAAATAAATATATGTATATATATATATATATGTATATATATTTATCTATACATAGACCTTTTTTTCACAAATATATACATAGATTCATACATTTAATATATGTTTATGTATATTGATATATATATATGTATATATATATTGATATGTATATATATATAAATATGTTTATATGTATGTATATGAAGCGCAGGGAATGGGGCTATGCTGAAAACTTATCTCCCCTGCATTCAATTTTCCCTTTTCTACGGTGGGAGGTCCACAAGGACTTGTTGTGCGGAATGTTGATGGAATAACCTGAGAGCATTCTATGTGCTTTTACTGAAGAAGAGGCAAGAGAACGAGAGGGGCATATACCCTCGAACTCAACACACCACGGGGCAGGGTAATCCATGCTGTGCTGCAATTGCGAGAAAAATGCCTATGTGCCACACACTCCGCTTCGAGACATGATGTTGTATAAGTGCTACTTGTACGTACATCCCAGGCGTTTCAACGCCATGGGAAACGCGCGCTTGTGCACCTGTGCGATTGCCAATCGCGACTGAGCAAAATTGAGCAATACCTACTCGACTGAGCAAGAGGCAGTAACGACAGGGCAAGAGGGAGTAGTAACAACTGGAGAAATCTTGTGAAGATATCTCCCAAAAAAACATCAAACTTCATGTGTTGACAACTGCATTCTCTAAGAGGTTTAGGACGTCAGTACAGTAGTTGACGCGTAAATGATATAGACTTTCATTTGAACTCGCCTCTTTTCTTGATTGCTGCCATCATGAATCAATTTTGATTATGATATGTTTCCCACTCCTCCCTTCTTCATTTCTTTCCCTTACACCTTTTCTTTCAGGTGCATGAGATCTTTCGGCTGGTGCCTCTGAAGGCTTTGACCACACACGTATCTTAATTGACTACATGGGTCCTTTGACTGCATCCACGTTACTTTTCTCTCCTTCCTTCTTTCCGGTCCTCCTATCTCCGCCTCACCACCCTTTCGCTTTCGCTTCTTTCTCCTTGTCTTCCCTTTCCTGCGCTCCTGCCCGCGCTTCTTGCGTCGCTGTCTTCTACTGCATCTCCGCCAAACCGCTCAGTTTCCTGTGGCATATCAGTCCCCAGTTGATATCAATTTTCAATTTGTATATTTGTGCAGCCTGTTTCTGTTTTGTCTCTGTTTCGATTGGTGTCCGTCGAAGTTTCTGTCGAATTGTAACTTCCCACCCCTCGCATTTTTCTCGATTATTAAGAAGCCCGTCTCAGATCTGACATTGTAACAATATGAATTACTAGTTGCACTCTTGATCAGCTTCGAAGTTGAACATACACACACACTCTCTCTCGTTGGTGTTCTCTCTTTTCCAAATTGCGTTCCCTGTCTTTGCACAGAAGGATGGGGATAATGCACCTAACGGCAAGGGCAGAAGCACGCACGTTTGCGAACTACTTGACTGACACCAACACCATACAGTCGACACCTTACACAGCTCCGACACCAAGCACCTACGCAAATACTTACCATTCAACCGAACATTCCCAAACATTTGAATTTGAAGAAGAAACTCACTTTGAGAGTCCTGGGAGCACAGACTTGTGCGTCTGGCATAGTGCTTCCCAACAGCCCGCTTCCAACTTGGTAAAAATATTGCAGTCTGACCACCTTTCATTCTGCCTCGAATCATTTAAAGATTTCATTTCCTTTTTGAATTGTAACTTATGCGCACATACATATACATAAAAATATTGTAATTTTCCTTATATATATGTATATTGTTGCGTCCATGTCTGTACACATATTCATGTGTTGGCATATAAGTGTCAATGCATGCGTGTATGAGTTTTTTTGATTACTTTCAAATTTTTCAACATGTGCATCATATCCAAGATACTGAACTGTAGGCCTTGCGATGCACAAGTATATGATTTCAAAAAGTATATATGTACATATTTGCGTTTAAAACTAATCGTAAACTGAATCTGTATACTTTGCAAGAGGCAGCAGCTTCGTTTTACTTTTTTTTCAAGTGTAGCTGGTACCAAAAATAAGCCGTATGAATAATTAAAACTCCCAATTTTAATTACAGGTTGTCTTCACAGTTCATTTGATTTATGCATCACACAAACGCATGCAAATCATTCTACACATACTATGATTGTAAGCATTGAAGGTTATTGCTACTTAATGAATGTCACGAGAAGAGTAAAATAAGACAAGGAATATACAAGAGAACAGACATTCAAGATGATAAAAAGGATTCTATACAAGATGTTGTCTTCAATTTGGACTCTATGCATATCAGACAAGCTGATTTCACTTATTTCCTGGACAAACAATTTCCGATCCACACAAACAATACCCTGAAACCAAAATCATTTAACAAATTAAAGAAGTACAAACGTATTCTCGCATATTCAAGCCAGTTGTCACGATGGGATGATGATTCAAGGAATTGCGAGTACCTGATGGGCATGAGCTCACATACTATTGCAAATAAATGTGTATATATATATTTGAATCTGTGTGTCTATGTGTATCAAAATATTTATGTACATACATGTTTCAATTTTCACGTATGTGTACATGTATATTTATATATATGTGTATGCATATGTGTATATACATGAATATGCTTTTATATATGTACCTATTCATATATGCAGATGTAATCGTGCATACATATTTACATACAATGTATATGCATTCAAATTATTCATCATACGTTTGATTATGTGTATATATGTATACATATATTCACATATTTTTTTTTAATATTTGTATGTCGCTGTATGTACATACATATGTATATATACACATTTGCACATTTATATATATGTATATACACACAAAAAATACACAAAGATATGTATACATACATACATATACATACCGCTACATGGTTGTATTTACTTATTCAAACATTTGTATATTCATATAATAATAATAATAATGATAAGAATTCAAAACACCTATTTTGTATGATGATCTGATGAGAAATATGAATATTTTTACATATGTTCATATATATATATATGTATATACATATATATCAAATTTTTCATATCCATATGTATATATATATGTATTCAAATTTACATCTGCTACGTTTATACATATATGCTGATATACATGTACGCCTATACAAAGGTGTTTTCACATATATGCGGGTATCAATGTATTATATATATATTCATACATTTATATATATATGTATACATATATTAGTCAGAATACATGTATTTATATACACATACATGTATGTACACATACAGGTTAGAATATATGTATTTATATATGTCTTCATGTACATGTCAAAATATGAATATTCTTTGAGGTTTATATGTATATGTATACATATACACAACTTTATTTATATAAATGTGTGGATACATATATTTGTCCAAATACATGTACATGTATACAAAGTCTTTTCTTATTGAATATACATATGCATATGTGTCTATATACACATGATAGTATGTTTGTTTATACAATTTGAAATATGTAAAGAGAAGAAAGGGGAAAAACAACTCAATTTTAGGAAGTCCAACAAAAAAAAAGATGAGGATTCAGGAAAGAAAGAAAGAAGAGAACCAAAATAAGAAGAAAAACGGAGAAAAATGAGAGAAAAGCAGGAAAGGGAAAAAATGCAAAAAGCAACAAAAAAGAGGGTGGTTGATGTGTTTTAGGGGTGTATAGGAGCGTGGGTACTGAGGAGGGCTGGACCTTATACTAATAACGACAGAACGACATGAATGTCTTCAGTTGTTCATCATCTGGAAAAGAACAAACAACGATAACAACGCCACCCATTGAAACTAAGATGGAAAAGATGAGAGAGGTTCACACGCAACTGCTTATTTGGCCAAGAGTTGTAACAAAAATCATCATTACATGTATATATATGAATATATATGTATAGGTATATACATGTATATTTTGTTACCTTACCTGTATACATACATTTTGATATATATTTATTCGTGTATACGTATGCCCATTTTTGTTTGTTGATATTATTTCTACACGCTGCATAACTACATGCATAAGTTCATATACATAAATGCACATTTATATGTTTCTTTTGCTAATATACATATACACGCAAATTCACATATATACAAGATTTTCTGTATACATGTACACAAAAGTGATTTATATATATACGCATATACATACTTATGTATACATTTACATTTCTTTGTTATATGAATATGGGCTTATTTATATGCAACATATGTAGCGAGTGTATGTGCAGATTTGATATATTGTATATTTTTTAATGAATGCATGAACATATACACATATTTTTTTGAAATACCTCTACAGGAAGATTAACACAGCTTTAAGTCGTCAGTTCATTATTTTGTTGCAGAGATCTTTTTTGCATTGAAAATTAAACGTGGATGTCCTAAAGATGCAAAAATGTATCGAACGTTTTTGGGCTTTATCAGGTGTATTGAATTGAAGTGCCTCTGCCTTATTTTCAAAATTTGTTTGTGAAATCAAATTTTCAGACATAATCATGTGGGTATTGTGCAATCATATAGATCATCATTTCACATACATACAATCTCATGTTTTTGGAATGAAATTTTTGAAATGATGCAGGCACATTGCTCATCTGGCTGAACTCTTGGTCTACTTTAATTTAATTTTTGGAAGTTCTGTAGACAATCTACCTGTTGCGAAACTCAAGGCTTTTGTTGAAAACATCAAACTTACCAAGGGCAGACACTACATACTGATGAAGCGAGTGGATTTTATGCGGTAGCTCTTAAACACATACACACACACACAAACGCGCAAACACACACAAACACCAACACATACACATTCACATACACACACACAAACACGTGTGTGTGTGTATGTGTGTGTGTATGTGTTTGTGTGTGTGTGTGTTTGCGAGTTTGTGCGTGTGTGTGTGTGTGTAAGAGTTAGCGCATGAAATCCACTCGCTTTATCAAGTATTTTTAAAGCACACACTAAGAATGAGAAAAATTTCTTTTATTACTTTGAAAACAAAAGTTGAGTAGGGACTATTTAGCCTGGTGTCATGTGCTCGCTTTTATATTCTTACACACATCGGATGTCAATGGCGTCAACGATTACCATCTTGTTGTGCTGAAGTGTTTTACAAGTGTTTGAGATTTAGTAGATCATGCAATCACTTGTAAGTAATGAGAGAAAGAATTATTCCGTACTTCTAGTTTGCAACCATTTGTCAAAAATTGGCAACAGGTACACGTGTTTTTGTTGCCATGGAATACCGGCATATTTCGTCCACAATGAGGAAAATTGTCACAGGATTCAAAATTGCCACAACTGATGTGAGACCAAGACGCTTGTGTTGTCCACACAGGAAGGCCAACACATTCTGCTGCTGAAGGATCCAGTATCTCACAATTTTGTGGTCATTCCATCTCACGGCTTCCCTTGGTAGATCGAAGAGATGCCATTGTTTTGAAAAGTCAAAACGCCAGTGAGTTGTTTCAACATGTGGCAAAGGCCAAGCTCTGAGTAAATTTCCCATGTGCTCAATATCGTCTTGGTTGGGTGACAACAGTAGCAATTGACGTAACTGTACCAACATCGGAAGTGAATTTACTACCATTTTTAAAAGATTATGCGACTCAGAATTCAGGGTGACTGGAATACTACAATGTATTGTCCGCATTTGCACCAGACTTCCGATGCTTTCAGGAACATCCTCGACTAATATGTGAAGGAGGTGTAGTGATGTCAAATTTGTTAGCCTGCAAATTTCTCGGGGAATACTAGTCAATTTACATCTTTCAATCTTGAGTTCCTGAAGATTTGTCAATGTCTCTATAGTGTTTGGTATATTGTTGAAACTTGGGAGATATCGCAGAGTCAATATCTTGAGGGAAGCCAACACAGAAATATTGCTGTGGATTTCGATGCCAGAACAATTTGCAATTTCAAGATTTGTAAGAACAGTGAGATGACACATTTCGACTGGCAACCGAAGGAGAGCCACGTATTGAAGCCTGAGAGTTTGAAGACCAAGTGATTCGCAGGAAAATGGAAAATATGTCAGGTTCGGGTGCCAACGCAAGGTCAGTTCACGCATGTTCTCAAAATTACGTGTTCGCAGGGATAGTCCTCCAGAGAGAGCCGTATTGTTCAGAGTGAGGGATGTTAGACAAGACATTTGCGAAGTGTTCCTTTTGCAGACATGGAGTATCTCAGGACAATTCAAATCCATTGAGACACATGTTGAAATATTCATAGACTCTAGAGACAATAATTTGAATATTGCATCGGACGTGATTATCAAATTCGGAAAATTCATCAATGTGAAATGCTTGAGTTGCGTCAGCATCCAAAAATCCAGAGGAAGTTTTCTCAACGCCTTATTTATTCCGAATTGTGCTGTAGAGCGGCCAGTACCAGAGCTGCCATTGAGAACAAGCACTTGAAGGTTTGACAGACCACAGAACCAAGATGGAATCGTGGTCAAAGCCGTGCTGAATACTTGCAACTCATGGATATCACCTTTGATTTCTTGCAGATCATCTGGCAATTCAAAAAGCCCTTTTGGTTCAGCCAACATTTTCATCCCCTGCATCAAAGTGTGGTTTGACAGGAGTATCTTCGAAACCTTCAAATTGAGCAATGTGAATGCTGCTTGAACTAATGGCAGCATGCAAACACCTCTCGAGTTTTCGTCGTTTGATGCATTCCACTGTGCGTCAAGAACAGAGCTGAGCACTTCTTTGAATTTGATTGTGTCGTGCAATGTGGGTTGAAAGGTGGACACCAGTTGTACGATAGGCAGCTTCAATCTGCTCAAATACACATTGCCATCGAGCGATTGAATCTTCACTGTCACCTGTTTCTCCATCGAATACTGCTGGCTGCGCAAATGCGTAAGAAGGGATCTGTGAAGACGGTGAAGTCGATACCACGGCAGACACACCGTACGGTGGCAGGGTAGCTGCAGGGTGTCAAACCAGAATCGTGTCAAATCAAAGGTTTTGCCATTTCGTGGCAAAACCTGGTTTTTTTTTCCGGTGGATCCAACTCATTTTCGAACTTGTCTGTTTTGCAATTTTGTTTGTCCAGCGGCGCTACAATGCCAACCGCTGCGTGTTTCGAGAAGCAATAATAAATTGAATAATAAATTCCAAAATTTGGCGCGTTTTTCACAGCTGTGTATAGGGCACATGTCTCAAGCCATGGTGTCCAATGACTTGAAACCAGGTACGAATTCACAGTCTGCTACCCACTGTACAATGAGACAAGATTTGATCGATTTTACTGTTGAATGCGAAACAGCAATCTGTTGCAAAGAATGACTGGTTTTGCTTCGTAGGATTATTTTCCGTCTACTGTCACTCCTGCAAACGCAATGTTGCTTGGAGTATGCTGGATGATGCCGAGACAGTAAGGTGTTTTTTTTATTGGTTTGTGGTACTTTGCTTTGGGGAAAAATTATGACTAACACAACTTTGAATTCAACAGGACCTGTTACAATGTGTTCAAGCATCGCAATTTCGCTCCAGGATGGGAACCACCTGTTTCATTTAACGAGACTTTTGCCGAGACGCCATCCAAAGAACGTAACAAGGACGCCAAAGACAACAAAGACACCGAAAACGACAAGGACGCCAGAGATAACCAGGACGCCCATGACGACACGGATGCCATAAACTACCATGACGCCAAAGATGAAGAGGACGCCAAAGACGACAACCACGCCAAAGGCGACAACGACAATGAATATAACCAAGATTTTGAGGACAAGATTTGGAGAACAGACAGCCCATGAAGGCCCTCAATCAACTGTGCGGGGCTACGGGCGACTTCATCATGGGAGATGACTCCAACGACTGCCCCCCCTCCCTCAATTCTCCCAGCAGTACTGGCTCTGACTACCCTCCCCCATTGTGTTCTCCCCTTTCGTTTCGTCAACTTCGTGCGGTCCCTAACAAGAGTGATAATGATGAGCGACAAAGCAAATACGCTATGGGAGTTCAGGGTGGGGGAGGTGATGCTATTAAGGATGATCACAGCGAGCTCACACCCTTTCCTGACGCGGGTGATCTCTTGCATGCGTGTTCTTTCTTTCTTCCTGGAACCAGAGGTCTCGCCACTCCACTCTTTGGCATTGGATTCTGTTGTTGGTGTTCATGCGGAAGACTCTGTCATGCACGTAGGTGACGCTGATGGCACAGTTGCAGTGGTAGACATGGACGACCGAGCTGCGGATGCGGAAATGATGGTGGATTTAGGCGGTCTTGCGGACGTAGTCGAAGGCTTTATCGCATTTTCTTCGGCGCCCTCACCAGTGTCGCTCGATCAGGTTACCTTGGGGATGGAGGTGCAGGTGCCCGAGGAGGAGGCGATGGTCGGCCTGGGGGTTGTGGTTTTTTTGGCAGCGCAGGAGAAGGCGAAGTTGACAGCCTGGCAGCAAGCTTTCTCTAGTGTTCCTCACCAGTCCTTCCTTCAGAGTGTGCAGGGTGAGCCGACGACAGGTGTCACTTGCATGGAGGCCACTTACCCGAGCTGCACAATGTCCTGCAGCAAGGCGTTTCGTGTAAGTTTGACGGAATATGACCTCGCGATGGAGTTCGTAAAAGACACGCACTTCAAGCCGTACATCCTCGCTAAATAAGTAGCAATACAAATATGACAATAACACTGAGCATCAAATCAAAATTAGACAATTACGGAGTAAATCTTCCAACTGATGGAAGAACAAGAGCATACGCTAACAGGCGACTTCCCGGGATGTCTCTTCATGACCTTCCCTCGCGCATTCCCCCACGTCCCCCACACTTGTATCCCTCTCGTCCCACCTCTTCCCCTCCTTCCCTTCTTCCCCCCTCTCTCTCTTTCTCGCATGCTACCCCCCCCCCTGCTTCGCACCCCCACCCTCCCCCTCGCCTCCCATCCTCCCTTCTACTTTCCTCCCCCTCCCACCTCCTTGTCTCCCCTGCTCGTCCCGCCCCTCTCACTCATATCGTCCTCCCGTCTTCGCCCCCTACTCTGCTTCTCCCCATTTTCCCTCTCCCTCCTATCGCCCTCCCACCATTCCTTCTCTCCTTGATTGTCTCCACTCCCTCCTTCTCCGCGTACGTGCTTCTGTCTCGTGTCCGGTCCTCCTCGACATGGGCCTTCAATGTGTGTCTGTGTGTTTGTTCCTGTTCTCTCTTCCTAGACCCCTGGGGAGCTAGTACCTGAAATCTGGGTGCCTTTCTTATTTGTCCAAAAAAAAATTTCCTGTTCCTGAGGTTAACAAGAATAAACACTCTCAAATTAAATGAATTTTTTTATTTTGTTAAGTGCATTCTGCGAATTGTGCTGTGAAACAATATGACACAGCTAGTACTTCGCTCAGCAACGAAGGTGCGCGTTTTATCCAATCACATCCTACTTGCCCGTGATGGCAAACATTGTTGTTTGGTGCTTCGGGTTCATAGACCTGAGACTATTGTATGCAATTCTTGCGTTCACATCCATTGTTGCCTCACGACAATCAAAGAGAAGTTTTCTTTGTTCTGTACGTTTCCTGCCGCTGGTAATCCAAATATTTCTCCTGTGCATGTTTTTTCAACATAGAGTTTACAGCATACTTTAACAAGATGCAGATACATTTGCAGATACTCAAGCCACGCACAGGCATGCACGATCCGAGAAACCAACACGTACACAAGCATACACCCACACACACATAGACACATGCACACACACATACGCACACACACCAACACACGCGCACGCACATACACGTACACAAACACACGCATACAATTTGAGATGGACACGATGTCTTGTTTGAGCAGGATACTACAAGCTTTCTTTTCAAGGTCACCAATGAGCACGTGTGATTCCTATGATGACATTGCAGCATTTACTTATTCCAGGTCCTGGATATGTGGTTTCTGAGTCCTCAAAAGAGAAATATTTTGACCCTTACCGACAAGAGTTTGGTATTTGACCCTTATTGACACACGTATCTTACCCCGATTGACACACTCGATAAGGGGGTGCTGGTTGCCTTTAACTCTGCCTTCTGTTAGCTGCAGGCAGTCGAATATGTCTGTTGCATATGGTAAGTATTCGATAAAACCTTGTAAGAAAGGTAACATTGTTACTGAGGTTGGTGGTGAGAAAATCGACTTGAACGAGGCAAGGAAGCGCATCAAACTAGGCAAACCCCAAAAAATTTGCAGTGTTGGAATTATTTAATATGGGGGGCACTTGTTGGATGGAATTGTCACCCCTGACAACTAATTTACAGAGCATTACTACAGATTAAATAATTTAATAGGCAGTTTTATCAATAAACTGTGCTCCGAAACGCATGAGCGAAATCCCCAAGCCTATGGACAGTGTGGTCAACTGTGAGTATGTGCTGGTAAATTACATCAATTTCGGTTGTTGCCATCCTTATGTGCAAGGCTTACACAAACCGTGACAGAGAAATATAGTCGAGGGTGGAGAAATCATGTAATCGCGGGTGACCTGGCCCAATCTTTGCGCAACTCAAAGAGGCTTAGACCCCGAAGCGCATTGTGTTCGGTTGGGGCTCAAATGTTCGTCATAGCTACACGAGATGGAGAAGCGGATGAAGAGTTTTTGTACACCATTTCCAGACAGAGGTATTGTTGTGAGAGGGTTGTAGACACACAAACTCTCAAATAGGTTTTAAACAGTTACACGCACATGTGTACATGCTAAATTACATATGTAAAATGCATAGCTAGATACGTATGATTCACACATCTGTTTATTCGAGACCGGATACTGCCAAGCACAATTTTTATTATTTTGACTTGGACGTGTTTTCAACATGAGCCTTCAAGCACCCTCGCTTATACAATTGGGTTGGGAGGACATTCGTTGTCTAATCTTGTTGTTCTTAAGGCGCCCAAGGTGTGTACATCTACATGAGTCACGCTTTCTGTGGGTTTGAAAGTTGGCATGTATCTGTGCGAAGGAGTGTGTTTGTGAATATTTCAGTTCTTTACGTTGTGCTTGTGCGTGGGTTTGCACGTGCCTTTCTGTTGGTGTGCATGGGGTTGCACTGTCGTTTTTGATTACAAATGATTGTCTATGTGTTCATAAACATATCCTTGCTGTTCGCGCTATGGGTGTAAGCAACTATGAGTGCAGATAAAAGCCAACATTGAACGACCGCACCACTTGGGATTTGATGACTCCTTTGTACTACGTCTATTTGTATATCCATACTAGCGTGGTGACGTGCATCTTTGTGCACATCTATATGTGTACATATTATTATACAACTGGGCATAAATTCAAATAGGTTGGTAGGTCATTACCAGCAATAGCATCAGGTTGGAACTCAAGATGGACTGAAGGATTGTATGGCGCGCTCTAAACACAGAGAGAACGAGAAAGCATTTCACGTTGGAAAATTAGGAAAATCCATAATTTCATTTAATCGCTGTTGGCCGGAGAAAGTGTGAGGATTAAATTGCACAAATATGAAAAAAAAACATAATAAAACTGTCCTACATGCCCGTATTTGATCAAGCTCTCTACCAAATACTTCAATCCCCAATCACAAAAACCTAAACAAACTATACACAGACACACACACACACACACACACATACACTTTCCTGCACTCACGCACCTGTATTCTGGCAACGGACGTTTCACTGGTTCGTTGTTGTGCATGATATTGATGAAGTGTCGCTCGTCAGCACTGGTAATAAAAACTCACAATAAACATGAGTCAATTCAGCCAAAATACTTTTGTCTCAAACTATGTGCACTTATTCCTTTTCCCTCCTTTGTGGTTTGGTCACATATATTTTTTGCTTCGAACTGAGAAAGATTCTGACACAAAGGGCTTGTTTCCCTTATTGCAATCAAGCGCTGTTGAAAGGAAAAAGTGTGATGATTGCATTGCAAAGATATGGAAAAAAACGAAATCAAACTCTCCTGCATGCACGTATGTGGTCGTGCTCTCTTGCAAATCCTTCAGCCCACACTCACACAAACCAATACACACACTACACACACAAACAAACACACACGCATAAACACAAATACGCTCATGCACTCACGAATCTTTGTTCGGACAACGGGCATTTTATTATTTATGTGTTGCGCATTATATTGAACAAGTGCCTCTGGTCATTACATGTACACATTCACAGGCACAAACGCACACACATGCACACACACACACACACATATCCACACCGAAACAAAAATACACTCATATACACAACCATACATTCACAAACCCAAATACGCAAACACAAACACACACACATACACATGCACACACAAATATCTACACCGAAACAAAAATACACTCATACGCACAACCATACATTCACACACACAAATACGCACACACAAACACATAACACATTCAAAAACACAGAGACACACACTTACAACCACACAGACAACCAAAAACACAAACAAACACAAGCACACACAGATACACACACACACAAACACAAAAAAGCAACGTTCACACAAACTCGAACACACAATATAAGACACTCACCCAAAAAAACACATAACCACACACACACACAAACAAACACGCATACATACACACATAGGTACACACACACTCACACACTGACAGATACAAATACACTCGCACACACACATACGCATACACACACAAATAAATACACACACACACACACACACAAACACACAGACACACAAACACACAAACACACAAACACACATACAAAATCACACACACCCAATCAAAGAAAAACACACAAGCACACACAGATGAACACGCACACACACAAACACAAACACCGAAACACAGACATATACACACGAACACAAACACACACACACACATACACACACAAACACATACGCATACACATATTCAAACACACATAAGCACACATACACACACACAAACACACACACACACACACACACACACACACACACACAAGCACAGACAAACACACACACTCAAACAAACACACACACGCACATATACACACATAAAAAGTGATACACACAAACAACACGTACACAAGCATGCACACACAAAAAAAACTACACAGACAACCATACACATACAATCGCAAACACTCCTATACGAACACACAGACATACACACACACACGCACACGCACATATAAGCATGCACATACAACGACATACTGTATACGAATAGATTCACCTCCAAATAAAAATGCACAAATTCACAAAGACATACGCACACACACATACACACACACACAAACATGCACAAAGAAACATGAACACACTTACACACAAAAACATACTCACACCAACACACACACACTTACAGACACACAAAAAAACACACACATACCAGCATGAACGCACACACATATACACAATACACCTATACAGAAACACCTACACACACACACAAATGTGCAAACGCACATACAAAATACTCACATAAAATGACACATACACAAAGACAAACCCCTATACACACATATACGCATGGACACGCACGCAAAGACATTCACACACACACAGAACAACTCAACCTCGAAAATACACACACACTCAAATAAACACAGACACGCACACGCACATACACGCACACCCACAAACGAAATAACACACATACGCACGCACATACGCACACATACAACATATACTCTCTCACACACACACACACACTTGCAGACACAAATAAAAACACACACATACCAGCAGAAACGCACACATATATACACAATGCACCTATACACCAACATCTATACACACACAAACGTGCAAACGTACATACAAAAATACTCACATCCAACGACACACACACAAAGACAAAAACCCATACACACATATACTCATGCACACGCACACACACACATTCACACACACACAGACAAAAACAACCTCGAACATAAATACACACTCAAATGAACACACACGCACACGCACATACACGCACACGAACAAACGAAAGAACATACATACGCACACACACACTCATACACACTCATACAAACACAAACACGCATAAACACAAAAACACACAGGCGCAAACCAAAAAACACCCACACACAACAATAAACATGCACAACAGCACACACACTCATAAACACATATAAACACAGAAGCACGCACATACACATACACACATGTACACAAACACCTTCACACAAAAACACTTACAGACAAACATACACGTTTACCCACATTCACACACAAACCAATACACACATACCCAAACACACAAAAAACCTCGAAAATACACACACACTCAAATCAAAACAGGCACGCACACGCACATACAAGCACACACACAAATGAAAGAACACACATACGCCCGAACATACACACACATACAAAACATGCTCACACAGACACAAACACACTTACAGACACACAATACACACATGCACACACAAACCTTCACACAAACACGCACACATACAAACACAATCGTGTATCCACACGCATACATATACACACATACCCACACACACAAACCAATACACAACCAAATACATACAAATACACGCACGCACACACACGTGCACGCAAACACACACTAACACAAAAACACACACGCAGACACGCAGACACGCACACACTCCCCAGATACATACAAACACACACCCACACACAAACAACTTCGAAAATACTCACACACTCAAATAAACACAGGCACGTGCAAATCAAAAAACACCCACACACAAAAATAAACATGCACAACAGCACACACACTCTTAAACACATAAAAACAAAGAAGCACACACATACACATACACACATGCGCACACAAACTTTCACACAAACACGCACACATACAAACACAATCGTGTATCCAAATTCAAACGCATACATATACACAAATATCCACACACACAAACCAATACACAACCAAATACATACACACGCACGCACGCACACACACGTGCACGCAAACACACAATAACACAAAAACACACACGCAGACACGCAGACACGCACACACTCCCAAGATAGATACACACATACCCACACACACAAACAACTCAAATAAACACAGGCACGCACACGCACATACAAGCACACACACAAGCGAAAGAACACACATACGCACGCACATACACACACATACAAAACATGCTCACACTGACACACACACACTTACAGACACACATAGAAACACACACATACCAGCATGAACGCACACACATACACACAATGCACCTACACACCAACATGTACACACACACACAAACGTGCAAGACGCACATACAAAAATACTCACATCCAACGAAACACACACAAATACAAACACCTATACACACATATACTCATGCACACGCACACACACACATACACACACACAGACAAAAACAACCTCGAACATAGACACACACTCAAATGAACACAGGCACGCAAATGCACATACTCGCACACCCACAAACGAAATAACACACATACGCACACACATATACACACATACAATCACAAACACGCAAAAACACAAAAAAACCCAGGCGCAAATCAAAGAACACCCACACACAAAACTAAACATGCACAACAGCACACACACTCATAAACACATAAAAACACAGAAGCACACACATACAAATACACACATTCACACACAAACCTTCACACAAACACGCACACATACAAACACACTCGTGTACCCACATTCACCCACATACACATACACACAAACCCCACACACACATACCCATACACAATCAAATACATACACACACACGCACGCAAACACACGTGCACGCAAACACACACTAACACAAAAACACACACGCAGACACGCACACACTCCCCAGATACAAACACAGGCACACACACACAAATAAACACATACACATGCACACAAGCACACACACACTCACAAGAACATTCACAAATCATCACATACAAACACGCATAAACATACTCGCGTATACACACACACACAAATATACACACAAACACACACACATACTTACACAAATATGCACACGCACACAAATTCAAAAACACACGGACATACACAAAATCACAAAAACACACACTTACACAAATACAAACAAACCAACCACTCACACCAATGAACACTCCACGCACACACGTACACAAACGCAAACACACACACGCGAATACCAATACACACAAGTGTATACACGCACACGCCCATACCAAAGTACACACACTTAAACACACCAACACACGCACGTACACGAAGAAAAAAACCTCACACACCCATGAACACTCCATGCACAAACGCGCACACACTGACAAACAAATACACACACACACACAAGCACAAGCGCATACACGGACACATCCACACAAAAGCACACACGCGGAAACACACAAGCAAACGCACGCACACACACCCACATTCAAACCAAGCACACTCAAATTCAAAAACACACACGCACATATACACACACACAAAAATACACACTTACACAAATACAAACAAACCAACCACACAAACCAATAAACACTTCACGCACACACTCACACACACGCACACGCACACACGCAAAAAAATACCAACACACACAAGCGCCTACAAGCTGACGCCCATACGAAAGTATAAACCCTTCAACACACAAACACACGCACATGCACATAGAAAAAAACCTCACAAATCCATGCACACTGCATGCACACACGCGCACACACCCAAACAAAAACTCGCACACACACAAAAGCACAAGCACATACACGCACAAATCCATACGGGAGCACATACACTGAAACAAGCAAGCACACGCACGAACACACACTCACACCCAAACCAACACACAAACTCTCACAAGCTCATACACAATCACTAACACAAACACAACTAAACACACACAAATGCATTCGCAAACACACACACACACACACACACACACATGCATTCACATCACAAACATAAACCTTCACCTGCAAACATACACACACACACATAGCACACTTACAGACATGGACAGTCTTACACACACACATATACAAACACACACACACATATTCACGCACACAAACAAGCAGATGCACACACATAAACACAAACACACGGACACAAGAACACACATACATAAACACCCCATGCAAACACGCAAGAACACGCACGCAACAAACACACACAAAATTGCACACACGCGAACGACCATACGAAAGCACAAGCACATAAACACACAAAATCACTCACGTAAACAAACACACACCAACCTACTCACACACACACAAATACACACACACAAACACAAACAAACACCCACACTCGGCTTCACACACACATGAATCCACATACACATACACAGGCACATCTACAAACACACACACACAAACACACACACACGCATAAACGCACACGCACACCAGCACAAACACATGCACTTACACGAACATGCAAACACCTACACAAACACGCTTACACACACAAACAAACACACACACGCACAAACACACTCATACAAACATACACACGCACCCAAAAACACATATACAAACACACACAAACATGCACACAAAGACAGATACACACACTCACTTACACAAACTCACACACAAATAAACAAACACACACACAAGCACTCATACATACAAACTCTTACACACACGCAACTAAGTACCCATACACACACACACACACATACAGGCACACACAAACTTGCACCACCACACACTAAGAAAAATAAAACGCACTCATCCAGATACATGCACAAACACACACTTGCACATACACTCACACACACAAACGCACACGGATACAAACATACACACACACTCAAGCACACAATCATACAAACATGCACAAATACACAACAAAACCAAAAACTCATGTACACACACATACACACACGTACAAACACCCACCCACCCACCCACACACACACACACACATATACACACACAAACATACCAAAAAAAAAAATCACACACAAATTCAGGCTAACAAATATACAAACATGCACACGTACAGACAGAAACACACACACACATATACACACACATACAAACACATACACACGTACACACACGCAAACACGCGTACACACACATACACGAAGGCAACCATTTACAGGCACACACAAATACTCACGAACACAAACTTACATACACTAACACACAGGAACACACACGAATACACAGACATACACACGTACATATACACACGCAAACTTACACGCAAACAAACAATCGCAAACACACACAAACATACAAAGCCAAACAAGAACACTGTTACGCACGCATACACACACAACGCACGCATACACACACAAACACTCTCACACACACACATACACATATACACAAACAAACACTTATACACTTATACACACACAAAAGCTTACATACAAACACACACACACGTACACACACATAACAACAGGCCCATACTCACACACACGCACACGCACGAAAAAAAAAAACACACACACTCACGCATACACACACGTATACGCACACACACACAATTGAACACGCAAACACACACATACGCACACACATGCACGCGCACACGCACACCCACATACGTACACACACATACACACACACATACACACACACAAAGGCATAAACACCCCACCACACGCACACACACACATGAAAAAACACAAACAAACACACGTAAACACAAATACACACACACACACGCACACGCATGAACATACAAACATGCGAAAAACATGATCACACAAACATACCTACGCACACATACACACACATACACACACTCGCACACACACACACACACATACACACACAAAAACACGCTGGCATGCCCATACAAATGTAAAAAAACACACACGCAAACAGACAAAATCACATACATTCACACGCACATACGTGAACACACGGATATGCACACACATGAATGCATACATCCACACAAAATCATACAAAACAACACAAACATGCAAGCACAAACACAAACACACACACACACACGCACAAACAAACACATGCAAAGACACGCACACATCTTCGTAATCTCTGTACCTAATCTTGTCCTCAGATCCTGTTATATGAGCGACAATCATTTCGCCAGACGTAATGATGAAGAGCGCCAATTGTGTGGACCCACGTAAAGAACTGTCCATACTGACTGTCATGTCGAAGCTGTTGTCAAGCATAAGAAGGGTGGATACGCGCGCCTGCATACGCGAGCTGCTGGCCTGACCTGCGGCATCATCCATGATATCGAGCTGACGGGCTATTTTGGACACCTACGGGTTGGTCTTTGCCAGTTGGTTGCATTACTCACGTCCCCAGGCCTTGACTCTCATTCGCTTGCGGCGCTTGTCTCTACCTGATCTCATATTGCACTCTCCTGTGCAGTAGCCTGCTCAAGGAACATGCCTTCACATTGATCAAACTCAGTGACTTGAAATTGGAACCTCTTCCTTCTCCTCAGCACCTGCTTTTTCTTTTACATGCTGGACACGTCCCATAATTGCTCTCTTGCAGCTGCTTCTCTCCTGCTGGCGCTCGCAGGTTTTGCTATCAAGGCAGTTCTTGCACGCTACCAGTTCCCAATGAGTGCGAGAATTGTCTGCATTGGCATCTCTAACTCCATGATTTCCCTTGGAGGCATGTTTCGTGAAATCGTTCCAAGACTGTTTTACTTGACTCATATGTCTTGACATCTTCACCAGTTCCTCCACCCCCTCGCGTGTCACTGTTCGAATTTCACCCATCACTCTTTTCATTCTCCAGAACCACCAATCTCATTGCCCCTCTATTTCCATCTCTTTTGCTTTTCTACAGTGTTTCTTTTCTACTGTTCTTGCTGCTGCTTCCGCCTGAGTCTTTACACTGAATCCTGTGCTTTTGGTGCTCGCAACAGGTACTTCCACCGCTGTCCTTTGCACTGGCTCCTTTGTCGCTTGTGCTCTCAGACACTGTTCGTACGAAGTCTGCCCGACAAAGGAAAAGGAACACTAGTGCGGACATGGCCGGTCTTGCAACTATGATCACTTTGACACAAGCCTCTGTTGCATTTATTGTCATATAGATTTCGACATGGCAGGCCGCTGCGATTGCACAGACTCGACCAGCGCTACCAGCGATAAGTCCATAAGGAAAACTGATGCCAAGGCCACGACCTACAACACATTGAACCAAAGAAGTTGTACAAGCTCTTGCCATGTCGACAAAAGATGTTTTGCATCCCATATATGATATGGGATGCGAAACATCTTTTCGACTGGACTAATTATTCCCGCTAAATATTTCAAGGACCACCACGTTCCAAAATTATACTGAGACAAGGAAATGAAATAAAGATGTATATGCTTAGACAAAGAAAAGTGTTCATGTTTTTGCCATCTCGCGGGAATCTGTGACTCTTTTCTTTTTTTTGTCTTCAATTCGTAAAGCAAGAGTTGCTTGTCTTTGAACGAGTCTTTCCATGAGCACGGTCGTCACGATGTACTGCTTGGAATGACTGGTCGGGTCAAACAGGTGGTAACTACGTCCTGGCAAGGCCAGCAGCCGGACGCAGCCCCTGTGAACCGGGGCACACTTCACGGTGATGGATTGATAGACAAGGAGCAGCTAACCAATCAATTGTCTCAAGACAAGAAGAGTGAGCTTGGCATGTCTAAAACCAACACGAGCGAGGGTGGCACGGAAGGGAGGCCTATTCATGCGAATGTGGGGGGGCAAGCGGTCGGCACGCCGTTTGCAGTGGGCAGCGAACAACAAAATTCTCCATCAGCGCAGCATGTACAGACGACGGACCAAATTCTGGAAGCCTTCCTTGAACTCAAATTGAAGGGAAAAGAGTTGGAGACGGGTCTAATGGAGAGGCTTGAACAGTATTCGTTGGTAGACTTGCAAAGACTTGCTGCGGCAGCGAGTGTGAATCCTGAGCTAGAGAAAAGTGAGCTTGCAAGGACTATTTGTGTCACATACTGCATGCTCGTGGACAGTAGTGGTGAAGATGAAGAAGGAAGTCAGGTTTGTTCAGATATTGAACCCTCAGACGGGCGTGATGACAAGAGGGAAGCGAGCTGCGAAAGGACTCGCGACTCAAGGAGGTCTGATGTGGGTGAGGAATACAGTGCGCTAGCTGCGAACCCAGGAGGGCAGAGCAAAGGCGCAGGCACAAAGGTACGTTTGCCTTCCCTCTGCTCTCGAAAGAAGCAGCTGCGCTGCATGGCTATAAGGCAGTTGCCAAGATGCGGTTTTGCGTGCGTGGTTATCATTTCACGGGCAGCCAAATCCGCTGCAGCACGCTGTCCTGTCTGCCAGCGTGCGTGCATGCGCAATCCACTCACGAGTGGATCAATCCCTGTAGCGATTTATCAATGCGACAGCTCCTGCTTTCTTGATTGCATGGCATGCTATCACAAGAAAACAGTAGCTGTGTCAGAAGAGAACAACATGAAGCGCTGGCCTGTAGGGGGGAAACTTCAATTGGAGGAGGGGTGCTGCATTTAAAAGATTTCCCGTGCAAAAGAACTGTGCTGATGGCTTGCGCGTGTGCAGAGAAGAAGGAAGACAGTGGAAGGCTTTACGCTTGAACTTGGTGGAAAGCGAAAGGCTGCCTCGACAGAATTTGTGCAAGCAATATTCGACGCCGCCTATCGACCCAAAAAACCACGACAAGCGCGAACTATGTCAAGGGCTGTCGGTCAACTTTTTGCGGGGGACAACGAGCAACTCCAGACATTGGACGAGGAAGAAAGAGACTTACGTGCTCGGTTACGAGAAGTGAGTAATGTGCGTTCGAGAATTATGAATCAGGGTTACTTGCACGTTCCTACTTGGGACGACACATACCCAGTCACGTGCACTATCGAGTTGGGTTCCAACACGATGTCTTTTACAGGTGGGAGAAATGCAGGGATTCTCAATGCCACTGTCAGTAAATATTCTGCAATGCCCGACAAATTGGGTGGGCACGCGGTGAGAGGTCTATTGTCAGAATTGGCTTCTAAAGCAAGGGATGCAAGCAAAGAACCAGCGCTAGAAGAAGATGTGACACTGCAAAGTTGCATGCAAGGGCTCATCACCTCGGTGCTGCAATTATCATCTGATGGTGTGCGAAGCATTTCCGGTTGTGTTCTGACGCATTCAAACCAAGTTACCGAGACGGTCGCAAGTGAAAATTCACAAAAGCTGATCAACGTGAACGAAGTGCAGATACTTTTTACTCACCTCTTGGCTTGGGTACAGCTGCAGTTGATGGAATCAATACCCGATTGCAAAGCATGTATGCATGATGCGTGGTTATCAAACGGACCGTCACCAGTGTCGCTAAAACAAATATGGAGGGATTTCAATCAAAATGTGATCGACAAGGCAAAGGATCATCATGATCTCTGGACAAAAGTGCGTTTTAACATGCGAAGTGTACTTTATTGTCTCATGCCAGAAAGAATCGAGAAAGGCGACTCCGAATCACAGCAAAAGACAGCAGACTCCAAATCACAGCAAACGGCAGCAGAATCCAAACCACAGCAAAAGGCAGCAGATCTGAAACTTTTTGGATTGATGCACCTACAAAGCAAGCACCGTGGGTATTTACAGGAGCCAGATCCTTTTTTGCAGAGTTTGCTTTCCCTTGAACCATGCCAAAAAAAAGCGGGAAGAGCGGGCGCATCCAAATCAGAAAACAATGCGGAAAAAACAGGCGCATCAACTCCAGGAGCGCAAGAGTCCAGAATAAAAAGCAGAGCATCGGCAAAATCATGGCCGGGTGATCTTTCGAAAGTTCAAAGTAAAGCAGCCTGTCTGTCGACAGTAGCAGCTTTTGTGAGAGGTATACTTCAATATCCAAGCAGTGCGAAGACTTCAGATGAAATGCATAGTGATGCCACATTGTTCTTGAACACGTTTAAGCCTAAGATCCAAGGGGGACAGCTGCTCACGGAAATTGTTGGCATTGAGGTTAGTTGTGTACACAGCTATATTTGATTTGGTGAGCACTCTCTTGCAGGTCTCATATTGCCACTTCATCACTTTGGTGAAGGTTGATAATGAATTCAAACTCTAATTGTGTTTGTACACGTATACACAGATCCAGGCCACACCAAACAGCCTTCATGAATACAAATATGGTGGCACGATTGAAGATGTGGAGTGTTGTGATCAACTGGACTTAGACGTCGAAAAGTTTGTCTCTTGGTTTGAGTATCGGCTTCATTGCATGTACGTACACTTGGGCAGAGGTCATCACCGTTGCAATGATTCTGCATGTGTTCATGGCTCTGGTGAAGAGCAAGGACACTTGTATGATTTCACTTCGAGAAGATTACTGTGGTGGAAACCTATTTTGATGGAGCTACGAAGGGCCGGTGCAGTTTCCAAAAAACTTCGGAGTTCCATTCCTGAGGTTGATACAAATTATCAAGTATGGAAAAATCTTTGTACACGAAGTTACGCTATTTTCCGTTATGTGAATATTTGACAAACAATTTTGCCTGATCATACAAACTTGACACACGAAATGTTGAGGCAATAGCTATAAGGCACTGTTCACGTTATTATCTGTTGATACGTTCATTTTCAAGGCCTGTTTTTACGGTTGAGCTGCGTTATTTGTTGTAATTTCACGATTTGACAACGAATTATACCTAATCATGCATGGTGGACACACTGCATGTGTGTTGTAATGTTCCTTACTGACGACCTTTATTGATCAAGAGTGAATAGTTACAAAGCCCCGTCCACATGATTTCTTCTTGATATGTTCATCGTGAAGCCCACTGTATTTCTTGTTGATATGATCATCTTGTGAAGCCCACTGTTCTTGGATGCTTCTGGTCGTGAAACAACTGACCAACATGAAACACACTGAACACAAAAGAAAGCATTCGTAACCCATGAAAGAGTTGTTGAAATGCCCTGTCTATGTCGATCAATGCACCCTGCTCGTGCATAAAGATGTTTTATTCTGTCACGACAAAGCAAACTGAAATTTGTCACCATACACAGAT
>Ga0335396_10001535_pt1 | contig 29399 bp, 38 predicted proteins | sample FRY02_FD_205743 | JGI IMG/M metagenome (GOLD analysis project Ga0335396, IMG submission 205743) | Freshwater microbial communities from Lake Fryxell liftoff mats and glacier meltwater in Antarctica - FRY-02 (spades assembly) (version 2) | ecosystem: Environmental > Aquatic > Freshwater > Ice >... | reverse complement strand
ATGATTGTAACCCAATAAAATTAGTATTTGACGAAATTTGGATTATTACTTGAGCACCATTTGTTGAGATACTTACAGAAGAAGCACCATTTATTGTTTGCCCTACACCCGCATTTATAGTAACATTATTTACGCTTGAGTTATTCCCGCTATCAACTATATATAGTCGCCATTGGGTATTCCAAAAATTTGTGGCAATTTCAAGTAAATTTATAGTAACTGCACCTAATGAGGTATCACAATTCAATACAACATCATTGTTATACAATTGAGGCGTTCCCGTTACGGTACGGCTAGGATTTTCATATTTTGTGCTAAACATTCCCATTATAATAACCCTTTATTATATTTTGCCTCGTTCAAAAATACTTTTTTGAGGCTCACCTGTTCGTAAAAGAACACCATAGTCACATTCATTCCCGCTAAAACCTTATATTTAAGAACATCCATCCCATCAGGGATGAATGGTCTATTTATTGTATCAAAGAAATCAAAAGTCACAATGTCGTTTGCTACTTGCATTGTATCAACACTTAAATCAAGATTAAAAGGATATACTTTTTCTTCGCCATTGATAGCTTTATTTTTTACTATAATTGGTTGAACCAATTGGTTTTGTAAACTAGCCCCTGAAAAAACAAATTTTGCATTTGGAATCATCGTTGTATTTGCGAGAAGGTTAAATAAAACATCGGAATAAGACACTTCGCCCCCCGCAACTGTAATTACATCATTCAAATTCTGCGCAGTTGAATAGATATAATCCAAAGGCATTGAAGGATTAAATATTTCTAAATTAAAATCAACCGCACTTGGGTTATTGAATATCAATACTAATTCTTCAAGTTTTTTACCATTGTAATACCCGATTCTCTTTTGAGCATTAACTCTTGGGTCTTTACTTAAAATGTATTTATTTACCTTTTCAATTGTCACTTTTCTATCGTCAGGTACAACAATTCTTTTAATATCTCCAATTGGTTTAGCAAAAGATTTACCCCTCTTTAAAGGGAAATTTTCCAATTCAATCGTTCTTGTACCATTTGATACATTATTTAATTGATTAGAGGGTCTTCTTATAGGTATTTTAGCCTGTTTACCGAGATTAAACTGATTCTTGTTGATATTCTGTACAATAACCTCTCTATTGTCAGGTACAATAACTTTTTTAAATTTAGTTATTCGTTCAATTTTACGATTAGCGGTTGCAAATTTTTCTTTAAAATTACGCCCCGATAAATTAGAGAAATCAATATCTGTTAATGAATTATCAAAATTTTCTTGATAAGCCAAATTAGAATCATAGTCATTCGAAAATTCGTTTACGCCATTGGCAAAACCAAATAATCTTGATTGCAATTCATCATATTTATTTCTCTCTTTATTCATCCTATTTTTTATAAGCAAAATCTTCAGATTCGAATTTATTGATATAATCCATAATTTTACGCATTCTTTCTACGTTGCCCTTTGTTTGGGCTTTAAGAAAAACATTAGCATATACCGTAATTGCATCAATTTTAGAGAATCCTAACCCTAAATAGACGTATAAAGCGTTAATATCAGCCCCTATTTCGTTAGAAATTTCAAGATTGACCTTTGGGTTTTTAAATACGTGTGAAAACTCGTGCAATAAAATTGCCATTCTCATCGGTATAGTGTATTTATCAAACGCTAATTTAGCAACTTCAATTCTACCTGATTTATGACCTATTCGTGCGGGGGTACTTAAAATTCCACCACTTGTTACATCCCGAATGACATCCATAAATTTTATTTGGAATTTCTGATTATCATTCGAAAACACCCGCCCATTTATAGTTCCTTTTTCAAAGCCACACACCTGACTAAAAGGCATAGCTAATTTTAAGAAATCAGTTGTGTCGGTGTCCATCCAAATATTATAATCACGTAATTTTGTTTGAAGAAACGTGATTTGAATATCTTTATCGTTAATATCATCCGTATTGACAACGCAAATTCTTAATTCTTTCGGGGATATAGGAAAACTGAAATATATACTTCTTGAGCCGTCAACTACAATTAGCCTATCTACATACTTACTATTTTTTTTACCAAAATCCTCTGCCCATATACGTAGGTTTTTTTTACCCGCAACTTGAAGGGTTACTAATAAGGAAAACTTTTCATTGTTCGAATCGTATTGCGTGGAAAACATATTTAATCTTTAAGTATATAAAAATAGTTATTTTTTACTTCTTCTTGTTTATGAAGTAGTAAGTAGCCCCTCCGATTGCCACTAAAACACCAACCACAATAACAACTTTCATAGTTGTAGACATTGGTTCTTTAGATGGAGGGTTTTGTATATCAACAATTGGTAAATCATTATCTCCCATAGAATTATTATTTTGGCGGGATGCTATTAACGTGTCAATAATACCTGAATCGGCAATTTTACCTAAACCACTTTTTAGTTTATTGCCAAAAGTATTGCCTGAAGCTTGCTTTTTCGCTCTCTCCTTTTGTCTAGCAGACCGTTTCGCTCTCCTTGTTGCTCCCGAAGCCGCAGAAGTCCAATCTTCTTCATAATATTCAGCATTGGTTAAAATAGGGTCAGATGTTAAAACCGTTAAGCCATTAAACCCCGATTCATTTTGAACAAATTCATCTCTAAATTCTTTCAATGTACCCCCAATAATAGGGTCTTCTGTTCTAACTTGCAATTCTCCCGAAGCCGCAGAAGTCCAATCTTCTTCAAAATATTGTGCCTCAGTTAAAATTGGATTTGTTGTTATGATTTTCATTATTCTTGATTTTTAATTGTTAATTTTCCTTTATACGTTTTGCTACGATACACTATATACGTTAGTAGAGCCGCCCCGCCAATTGCACCGTATAGTCGGTACTTACTGTTAACTTCTGATAGCCACCCTTGTTTTTCAGCTAAAATAATTCCACCAAAACCAAGTACCGCACCTATAATAGATGAATCAATGTATCTTACTTTTGGATTTGAATTTGCTTTAGAAGCCCCCCCTACTTTTTCAATGACCTTATCTTTTATTGAGCCTTGCCCATCAATATTACTTATAATATCCCTTGTAATAAGTTCTTTAACTACAGTTAAGGGAACTACACATACGCCCGCAACCAATAAAAATGCAGGTTGGTTATTTGCGTGCTTCAATTCTGCCTTTACGATTGTGCCTTTTTTAAATTGCTTAAACCGTAGTGACTGCGGATTTTTAGGATGACCCGTTGCCGTAACGTATGGTGCTTTCCAATCAGATGTAAATATGTAACTTCGTAGTGCCATTTTATTTTATTTTTGGTGGTGATGGTTTCGTTAGGTAATTATTGTAAGCCCAAATGGCTACTCCCGCAACGGCTATCCACATTATATATTTTTTCATTGTTTTTTTGTTTTAACAACTACAACTATTGCTAACATCAAAACCAATAAGCTGCTTCCAATTATTATTATAGTGGTTTTTTGCTTTTTTGCTTTTTCAAGTTGCAATTTTTGGTTTTGTAAAAGTGCTTTCTGTTGCGCAATAGCAGCCTGTTGTAATTTTAATTGTGCTCTTAACTTTAAATCATCACTAGATGAACTGCCTTTATTTTTTTTGTTTTTTCGTAAACCTTTCACCCCTGCTTTTACTGCTGCCGCAGCCAAAAGACCTAAAACATTGGAATAGTCATCTTCAGTTTCGTCATCGTTGAAATTTTCATTTAAAACAATATATGCAGTCTTGACATTCTCGTCAGACAAAATATCAGAAGAGTTGAAACTACTTTTAGTATTGTCATTTCCACATTTACGACAAATTTTTGAATTGGGCGCATCGTCAATTGACAACCAAGCCCAAGTACAATTATCACACGCAACACTTTTTTCCATATTGGCGAGCAGACTAGAGCCAAGCAACAAATGCCTATTATCTACATTTTCCATATATAATTCAATAAGTTGACTATTGGGCATTGAAATATCAGCTTCTACACCGCTTTCATTTAATAAATCTATAAAATGTTGCTTATGATTTACTAAAATACTGCCAAGTTTAGCCATTATTACATCATTTGCACCTATAATGTCACCATCATTGATATACTCTTGAAAATCTGTATTAAAGTCTGCTATCAACATAAATTATATATTTAAAATACTTTTGCTTTTTTTAAAACGTAGATTACCCCAAGCCCAAGTACAATACCAATTAGAATATTTTTGGTTGATGACTTTGTTTTCGACCCGTCAGTTGCAATCATCCCTGTATCGTTAGGCAATGCATCTATACCGCTTGTTGCGGCAGGGATTACAATTCTACCACCCGTAATTGTTGGGTTAAGCACTTTAGAAACAACTGTTTTTTGTCTTCTACCTTTTCCTGCACCCGCTTTTCGCTTTGCTCTCATTTTAGCTACAGATGCAACTTTCATTCGTGCTCTGATTTGTCTTTCATTAGGTGTTTTTCTGCCATCTGCTGAACTAAAGTCACTAGAATAATCCCCACAAAAACAAACATAATCATTCATTTGTGATTTTAAACCATCAATTCTTTCATATCTATTTTCAATTTCTTGTTCAATAGTTTCAGGATTATCTGAATCATCTTCTAGTTGATTTAATTTTGAAATAAATTTTCTATTCCACTCTATTTTATCTGCAATTTCTTGAGCAGGTTTTACAACTGAGTCCATATCTGATTCGCCTTCGAACATTGACGTATCATAGGAATCATAATATGGGTCATCACCATAATCTTCATCATAGTCATAATCACTACTATCGTTGTAACTGTCATCAGCGTAATATCCACCATCGTCATAACCGTCATCATCATATCCACCATCGTCAGCGTAACCGCCTCCCTCAGAACCATATCCACCACCGTCATCATAGCTTTGGTCTTCAGTACCATATCCACCATCGTCAGCGTAACCGCCTCCCTCAGAACCATATTCTCCTACCCCTTCGTCATTTACCGCTTCGTTATAATAATCGTCTTGCGGGTCTAATTGCGATTGTGCATTATTCTCTCTTTCTAACTCTCTTTCGGTTTTTTCGTCTTTTCTATTTTGGCGTTGGTTTGTTCTTTCCATTCTACGAGCCATACGAGCCGCTTGTTGATTGGCTCGAATATCTTGTCTACCTTGTTTTTTATCACTACGCCTAGCCTGTCGAGTATCAATTCTTGACCGCTTAATAGCATCTCTTGTTTCGTGTTTTTCAACTTTTCGAGCAACTTTATCAGTACGCCTAGCAGTACGTCTCTTTGCTCGTCTAGCACGACCTCTTCCTTTTGCATTAGAATATTCGCCAAATGCCTCTTCAAAAGTAGCTATTTGTGGGGCTAAAGAAGTTCCCCCCGTTGGATTCCCTAATTGAATCGTTAACCTTGCATTTTCCATAATTATATTTATTTACTTGGAGTGATTATAACAGATTTAGATTTATCTAATACCCAAACTGCCGCAAACCCTAATAAACCTCCAATTACTGCATATTTAATAGAGGTATTCCCCTTTAAGCCTTTTTTCTTTGCATAAAAATACCCCGCTGCTAACCCAACCGCACTTGCGATATACCGACTTTTTCTGTAGGTTTGCGCTGGAATTAAGTTTATGTTTGTTGGGGTTACTGAACCGTCAGACCCTAATAAAACTTCTGTTGATTTCATTTCTTTAATTTTATTTGAATATATAATTTGTCCGTCTTTTGTTATAAAAACTCTGTACGAAAACGGCTCACCCCTTCGTAACCCCTTTATACTTTTGTAATCACCAACCACTTCGCTACCCTTTTGGATGATTTCATTTGTTTCAGTAAAATTTTTGTGTTCCTTATTTGGAACTAATACTTTTGCATCTTGTTCTAAAATTACTATCATACTTATTTGTTAAGATTCTTTGAAACTATCATAAATGTAAAACCTATTATGCTGAATATACCTAACAAAGTAGCCATTTGAACAAATGAATTTGAACTGTTTTTTTCTACTGTGGTAGGTGATGGTGATAAATTGCTCCCAACGAAACCGCTAGATTCTGCGATGGGTAAAACTTCATTCGATTTTTCTAATTGCTCGTCAACTATAATCGAACCAGTTCCTAGTTTTTTAAGTTGTTCGGGCTTTAAATTTAAAGTTCGAACCAACCAATTTTTGTGTGGATGTATATTTGCAAGTTTCATTTCTAACGCTACTTTGTCAGATTCGCCAAAATAAAGATTTGCTAATTTTTGCTCTAAATCAGCCGCACTTATAGCATCCGCTTGTTGATACTCCTTTAATAATTTGCGAGAATCAGAAGTGGCTTCATTTGCTAATAAAGTCATTAAAGTAACTTCTTTCTTGATTGTTGCCAATTTGGGATTTCTCTTCATTTTTATTTTTTCTTTCTAAAATAAATGGCAGAGACACCTAAGTACCCCTGCCATTTTAATATCAATTGGTTCTAATTACCCTTGAGTAATCCCACGAACATCCTGAGATGTTTGAATGATTACAGGAGCAACATTTTTGCCGCTTAAACGAGGTGCTCGTGCTCTATTAAGAGCAACACCACCATTCAACTCAGCTTTACCTGATACAACTGCTACAGGGAACATAGAAATAGTCAAAGTTGCATTTGCAACTAATGTAAAACTAACTTCTGTGTTACCGTCAATCGTAACTGATTTAGAAACATCAATAATATCTGCTTGTTGCTGATAAGCATCACGCATAATTGATAAATTCAAAGGAGTTGTGTATGTCTTACCATTTGCGTCTACGTGTGTAATACTCAAAGTCTCTTGCAACTGAGCACTTGTAGAAGATTGGAATCTCCATTTACCGATTTTGAAGAACTTGTTGTTCGACTGTGCGATTAAACGGGAGTAAGTTCCTCCTTGTAGGTTGGTTACTGTGATACCTGCTGCACTACCGTAATTGGCAGTACCGAAATAATCATTGTAACCAAAAATTTTCGCAGTTAAATTACCTGCGGTTGTATTTACGTACTGAATTACATAAGGGTCAGAGATTGGTGAGGATGCGTTTGGAGCACCTGTGGCATAACTCATATCATCATTATCGAAATAAGACATATCATCATTATCGAAATAAGACATATCTCCTTCAAAAGAGTCATAAGAGTCAAATCCACTCATCGCTTCTGTTCCATTGATGTAACCGTGTAGTTCTTTTTCTACTCTGTTCATTTTTTTATGGAATGTGAAAGTTGTTTATATATTTTAAAAACACCTTTCGGATTATTGTAAATTAGTTAATTCTCGTATCATTTTTTAATCAACATCATTACTTATTACAAAATCTTCATTAGAAGAGAGCAACTTTCTTTAATATTAAAAGGCAAAATAACTTATACCTATTTTTTAGCATTTGTTTTCCACGCTGAAAGACGGGGAGCAACAAATACTTGGTGTGCCGCTAAACCTACCATTACGGCAACAAGCACAAGACCACCTAGTTTTAAATCTGTTTTAGAAAAAATCATTTTTATAATTTATAGTAAATATTTCTAGTAACAAATTTACAAGAAGATTACAATAATAGTGATTTTGCTTATATTACAAATTCTAAAAAAATAATAATAAGTAATTGAAAATTAGTGTTTTACGTGTATGAAAAGTGTATAAAAAAAGGTATAATTAAATACCTTTAAAACTTATTTTGAAGTAGAATCACTTTATTAATTCTACTTCTTGGGTAGCGTTATCTATATTTTTAAAATGTTTACCGTAAATAAAAATATTTGCAGATTTTAAAGTACTTAAAGAATATTCAAAAGTTCTGATTTTTTGTAAGGTATTTTTTAAATATGCTTTATCAACCTTTACCGTGCCATCAAGTATAATGAAATATTTGCAATTTGTGTTTTTATAAAACCATTCAATTTTTTCAAATGGAGATTTTTCACCATTATCAATATACCATAATATTCGTGCTTTATTTTTATTGGCACGGGCTTGGTTTAACTGCCTTTGTAAATCATCAATTGTATGTTTTATTTTCTCTTTGTCCTTTTCTTCACCATATAGAAAAACTTCTAATAATATTCTAGGAATAGACTCTTTGGTTGGATTAGTTAATAAATCTACTGGGGTTTCATTTACTTTTTTCATACTTATTTTTTGTATTGTTTAAGGTTGACCATTATGTTTATTTGCTCTTTTAAATTTATTTTAGATTCTTCTGTAATTATTGGGAAAATTGTAGAATCTTGCAGCGGGGGCTTTAAACAATTTTGATACTTTAAATAATAATTTATGTACCCGTGTCCTAAAAATCTAAATGAAAATTCGCTCAGTTCCAGTCCTTGTATATTATTTATTTCGGTAAATCTTCCAACTTTTGCAACTCTATCCATTGCGAAAAATAAAAAATTAGAAATAATGTTTGTGCGGTTGACATAAACTGTTTTCATTTCATCTTCCAAATTAGTAGTCGATGAAAATAATATTGATGTTAAATATAGGTTTTCTGTGCTACTTTTAATGGATATACACCCACTATTCTCTATGCAGTTATAGCTATGTATTAAATCTATAAGCCAATTGCAATTGACTAAAACATTACAGGGCATAATAACAACATATTTTTGATATACCATGTCTAACATTTTATTATAGATACTAGCAAGAGATATATCTTTTTTGATATGTGTTACAAAGCAATTAACCTTGAGTGGTAGGCTATCTAAATAAGAAATAAAGTCGGTATCGGTTGTGTTCAGATTTAATATATATAGTCGGTATGGTACATTAGTATTTTCAATCAAATTTTCAATGCAAAATTTTGTATCAAAAAAGTTGTTATTGGTAATCATAAAAATAGCTACTTCATTTTCATTCTGCATTATTTTGGTCTTTTAAAATATCATACTTAATTTGAAATTCACTATTTAAAAAAGATAATTTAGCCGTTTGTATTTGTATTTGATTATACGTTTTTATTTTTTCTAATCTGTTATCGTTGTCTGCGCTTTCGCTTGTGAAATTTTTATGTTGTAAATAAAATAATTTTACATTCAAACAATCAAGCACGGTTTCGTACAACTGTATTTTTTTTTTCAAGTGAAGTACTTCTATTTTATCCATTTGTTCATTATTCTTACAAATGAAAATGGTATTGTCAATGGAAATATGAACCATATTATAACCAAAGTTAGTATAGTAAACGCCCAATTCCTATGAAATACGTGTTGTAAATCTAAAAAAATCAGAACGCTATCATCTCTAAAAAAAAGCAATAAAAATCCTAAAATAGAAAAAAAAGAATACCATTCGAATATACTTATTATGTGGTGTATCATACTCTATTGTTATTTATCTGAATTTCCATAGTACATTTCTAAATACTGATTTACCAATAAACTTTTTGCTTCTTCAAAATTTCTTTTATCATACATTTCTTGAAATTCTTTGACCTCTCTTTTGTTGCTGCTTAAAAATTGACTACAAGCGGTTTCAAACTCCGTCTTTGTAAAAGCACCTTCAATTTTATTAGCAAAATTATGAACATACACGTAAAATCTTTTGTCACCATTGAAATACCTGTTATTAACTAATATTTGAGCGATTTTATACATTTGAACATTCGGCAACTTACCCTTAATATCATTCATATTGTCCGCTTGATAGTGCATTCTTACCCATCTTGCATTTTGCCAAATTCTTGGCTCTACTGCCCGTGCCGATTGGTATGAAATTAAAATATCTACCGCCCGATGTCTTAAATTTACAAGACCCGAAACTATTTCTTTTAAATGCGTAACATTTAAAATGTACGTGTTAATATCTTCAAGAACAAGCATTCCGTTTCTAAAATGTTCTATCACGTATTCAATGATTTTTATTTTTTCTTCTAGTCCAATATTCTTTGCATTTATACGCCTCACTTCTCCACCCGATGTTCTGCACCAAGCGGGGATGTCTTTTACAGAAATAGTTCTTGGATTTACGTTATCTATGTCATTTTTTTTGAATTGACTGGCGGTATATTCGCCATTTGTGTCCATAATTAAACATTTTCTGCCCGCTACTTTATTGTAAAATTTATCTTTCACATAGTCCTTAATGATGTACATATTCAGATATGTTTTACCCACACCTTGAAGACCCGTAACTGCCATCATTCCTGTTTCTCGCTGCGGTTTTTCCATTATTCTTTTGTTTGGATTGTTTTATCAGACATTAACAATTCTTCTTCTGATAAATATTCTAAATCATGCTGAAGTTCTTGTTCTTCTGAATGCCCTCCCTTTAAATCTTCAATTGCCACCTCCTGTTCGGATTCTTGTTTAATTGGATTCAAATTCGGGTCAAAATAAGTGGGTTGATATTCTCTTGACGAACCCTCGTGCATTGACCGCAGTTGGGTTAATAAGCTATTTGTTTGAGATTTTAAAGTCAGAAGGGTCATTAACTGACCACCAACAATAGTTGCCGCAACTAACATCAATTCTTGAGTTGGGGTTGGTACAATTCCCTTTTCTAATAACACTTCGGCTAATGCTATACTTAAATCATTTTTTTGTTCCGTAGTCCATTGTGATAGTTCCTCAGCTTTTAAACATTGCGATTGGAAAAATTCCTTCACCGTAACATCTTGACCTGTATCTAAAGTTACCAAAATAGACAAGTCCATCTCGTCAGCCATTTCATATTCGGCTAATTTAGCTTCGCTAATGTCTTTATTGGCAAACCAAACAAAACCTTTTTCAGAAGCTACGGAAACGGCTTCAACTATATATTTTGCAAATTTTTGAGTAGACTTTTTTTGTTTACCCGCACTCATTTCATCAAAATTTGGATTTATAGCCTCTCTTCTTTTTGGCTCTTTAAAAGCCGCATTTAATGGTTTTGATGCGGTTTGTTGCTCTTCTTGAACTTCGTCATCGTCAGGGATGTCAAAAGCTTCAGCAAAGGATGTAGGTTCGTCAAAGACAGTTTTTTGAGCCTGTTCGTCAGACATTGGATTTTTTTGAAAACTATCTTCACCAAGCACATAATCTCCCACAATTGGTTCTTCTCTGTTAAATGGGTCAATAAATGTATCATTAGATTTGCTCTTAGGTACTTCTAGGTATTCTACATCCTCAATTTCTTCTGTATTTTTTGACATATTTTGGTCTTTAGTTTGTTTTTCATCATCTATTGAAATAATATCGGCTTCTGCATAACCTACATATTTTTCGTGAAGTTTTTGCAATTCAGAAAAATTTGTGGCGGGTACAACTTCTTTTTCTAAATTAGGATTGGTCTTGCTTTTTTCTAAAAAAGCGACTTCTATTTCTTTTAATAGTTTTTTCTCTTTGTAATTTTTATTACCTCGTTTGTTGTATAATTTCATATTATATTGTTTTGTTATTAGTAAAATTAGCGAGCAGTTTATTTTCTAATTTTTTATATTTTTCGATAAAGTTTTTATCTATAACGTGGTTCGGGTCGGCTTGGTTCATTTTTTTAATAGCCAAGCCCACGCTACTGTGATTGCAAAAGAATATATTTTTACCAATGTATCTATACGACAAGCCTAAATTATTAACGAGCAGGCAAAAAGCAATTTGTTTGGCTTCATTTCTAATACCCCGTAGGTTTTTAGATTTTAAAATACTTTTACTAATAACAAATTCTTGGCTCGTTATTTCAAGAACGTAATTTATTTCTATACTTTTATCGCTTTTTTTAATTAAAAATGAAATTATACCTTCATTTAATTCTTTAATTGAATATTTCTTTAATCCCTCTTGAATATTACTTAAAAGAGATTCTAATTGCATTTTGTTGTTAGACATTGCTATCATATTTACACAAAAATATACATTATAAATGTAATATAATAGGAATTGCAGATTTTTATAAGAATGACTAACTTTGATTCTTATGCACGAAACAAAACAAATTTACTATAATCAAGTAAAAGGAGTGATTTGCGAAATCAATGATACGCCTGAGTTTCCTAGTATAGTTATAGTAGTTGGGCATGAAAATAAAAGGCACGTTAATCTATGCTTCAAAAAAGAGTTAATGAAGAGTGTTGTTGATAATTATCAAATAGACGACTTTATAAATATAAAATTCTTTGTGTCGTCAAGATTCAAACATGACAGGTGGTACACTATGTGTAACGGATTAGAGATACTGTGATACATTTGCAAACCCCAACCTTTTAATTATCACTAATTTAAGGATGGGTAATTCTTGTGGTATTTTATAAACATCAAATGTTTTTTTTCGATAAAATGTTCTTTTGCCTTCGTTTTTCCATAAAACATTTTCAAAAATATGAGTTATCATTTTTTTGTTGTGGACAAACCTACAAGTTATATGGCAAAAAACAATTTCATACATATCAACATTTTCTAAATCACACATAATTTCTTAAAACTTCAAAAAACCTTGCCCTTTTGCATCAAACTGAATCCAATCATACGCATCCATTTCATAATCAATAGTATCTATCAACTCCAACTTATAATCTTCTATATTGAACCAATAAGGCTCGTTATTCTTTAAAATAGATAATAAATTTACCTTGTCTATATGATATTTTTGGATTTTATTTCTGAAAATTAGTACGCCTTTCGGTATAAAAATCTCATTCCTTAAAAATTGAGCACCTCTTCGTGTTAATAACCAATTTCCCGTGTCGCTTGCGTGTGCGACAAGACCGTTATAGCGTAGTTTTTGAAAGTTTGTAAACTGACTATTTGTAAACTTAATATCTTTCTGTAAATGGATTGAATTTCTATTTTTTTTAATAATTGCATCACGAAAAATAGCTAAAGTGGTTATTTGTCCTTTTTTAATGTTTTCCCATCTTGCATTTAATTTTGCACCACATAGAGAACAGAGATTGTTATCATTAAAATTTTTCATACTAAATATTTTTGTTGTTATTGTACAAATATACAATAAATAATATTAAGTAAATTTTATTAGGCTAGAAAGTTATTAACGGGTAGAATTATGTTTTTTTTTCATTTCTTAATTTACTTAATTCTAATGACTTAATCTCTAACTCCATCGTTCTAATCAAATCATCCGCTTTTTTATGTTTGCGTTTCTGAAGATATAGAGATATGGTTGTAACCGCAGTTATCATACCTACTATTCCAAATAAAATGCGGATTTGTCTCTCTTGTGTCAAGCTTAGTAAACTCATTTAGGTTCGTTCTTTTCATTTTTAAAATATGGCAAATATACGTATCTATAGCCCACATATATTGCGCCCACTAATAGTGCTAATTTTAAAATACCACCAAAGCCTTTAGATGGTGTTGGTGAATTTCCTAGTGTATCAAATTTTGTTATCATTACTATTGTTTTGTTTGGTTATAATTTTTTAATATAAAAAAGGTCGTCATTCTTATTTTCAAGTAAAGAATAATAAGACGTAGCAATACCATTATCTTCTTCGGGGTCATAAGAGTTGAATAGCAAATCATAGCATTTCGGAGATTTTCTTTTTAAATCTTCGACAGTAATTGAATGCAACCCATTATCATACATATTTTTTATTTCCAATTCAATTTGAATAGACAAATCAGGTTTAGCAGGAATTACAGTAGAATTATCATCAATAATATCTTTTTTTATTTCATCTATTATTTCATCATCTTCAAAAGGCATTTCGGTATTGTTTTTATCTGTGTCGTTTAAATGGTCATATATCTCGTAAGTCACCCACTTGTCCATTGCTTTTATTTTTCTCAAAGTTTTTTCAGAGGGTTTTTTACCTGCCTTCTCCAACATATTCAAAGCTTTCAGTACATCGTTCAATTGGTCAATTCCTGTTCTTGCATCTTCAGGTAAATCATTAAGACTTAACCCATTCTTTTGCATTTCTTCTTTATATTTCAATATCATCCTATCTGTTTATTAAATTGTTTATTTATACAAAAATATGTAATATTTATTTAATAAAGCCTCGTTTTCGAGCTAATAAAATTAACTTTTCTCGCTGCCCATCGTTCAATTCACCGCCTTTGGCGTATTTATCTTTGTTTGCATTATCTATTTCAGGTACACCTGTTTCGTTTATTCTTTGCCAAAAACTCTTTTTATCGACACGGTTAGCGATTTTAGAATCTAAACTATCGACACTCTTAGGCAAGATGTCTTTTGCTCCCTGAGCGATTGCTAAGTAGCCCATATTGGCTTTTTGCACCTCACCACCTTCCTTAAAGCTTAAATACATTCCTGTTGTCTGTTCAAATAGTTCTACCAATTGGTCGTTATAAATATCATTATACTCTTTTATAACCGTGAATTTAACTCCACTAACACGCCCAAATTGCAAATCATATAAGTCTTTACTGTTAAGGGTGATTCGCACATAATTAACCTTTCTATTTTTTATTCTGAATGTTAGGTTATTGCCACTTGTGCCGAAGTTATACGCTCCTGTAAATGCTTGTAATCGACTTGTACCGCCTAGTTGAGTTGCAATTGTTTGAGCAACTTCTACATTGCCACCACTTGCCATAGAACCTCCTTTTGCGTAAGTTGAATTATTATTATCAATGTATTTTTTTGCTTCATCTAATGAAACAAACGCTATGTCATTAACGTAAAACATATCTGAATCAAGATAGCCTTCGTTTTTTGGAGCAAACATTAAAGATGTATTTTTATAATAATAAAAATAATTACCACCTAGTTGCTCATCAAATACTAAGTCATCAACTTCTCTACGTATATCACCGCCGTCTGTAAACTTATTTGTATTAGATAATCCGTGTTCTGCCATAAATTCGATATTCCCATTTTCTAAATCTTCTTCGCTTGCTTTAATTGAATAATACCCTTTATTTGCTTTTTGTTGAAATAAATGTTTCCCTTTTTCAAATCCGAACCACTTATAACCACTATATGTTGGTAATGATTGATAATGGCTTTTAGGGTGTTTCATTTTATTTTCCTGTACATCACTCGCCGTAGAACCTCCTTTAGCATAGTAATCGTCATGAATACTGTCTTTCATTTGTTTTTTCAACTTGGCAATAGCACCACCTTCTTGCATTTTTATAGAAATTTTAGAGGCTAATTTCGATTTGTCGCTTAATAAAACTTTCACTTGTGCTAAAGATTTAAAATCACCTTTATCTGCTTTTTCAAATATTTTGGAAACATCATCAAGTCCTTTTGCGTTTAAATTGCCATTTTTATAAAACTCATGAGAGACTTCGTTTAGTTTTTTCATTATTTTAGTTTTCAATTGGACTTCAATAGGTATGCCTTTATATTCTACAATGTAATGATATGCTCTATACCCCGCATTTGGGTTTTTATAAAAATCATCTCTATCTAAAACCTTGCCTAACAAACCACCATCAATCTTATCTCTAAGTTCTTCGAGTTGTTCTTGATTATCTACCGCAATAGTAGTTCCAACCATATCCGTAAGACCTTTCTTTGGGTCTAGCATACGTTTCTCTACTAATTTTTTAATAATAGAATAAGGTGTCTTTGTACGGGCATAAATATCAGCACCTATTGGCGACTTTTTATCTAAAGTATCAACCGCCTCATACATAATTGTATCAAGTTCACCTTTAACTTCTATTAGCTTTCTAAAAGTTTCTTCTAATGAAATTTCTTCAACTCTTGCTTTTTTGCTCTTATCTAATGGGTAGGCATCATCTATATTGGAAGTTCCGTCTTTGTCAAAATCAGCAAATATTGTTTCATATTTATCTGCATTAAATTTTGTGGCTTCATTTACAATACTTATATTTCTTTTTGTATTAACACCTTTTTTAACTACAAAAGCCTCATTTGATTTTGTAAACTGAACCAATTCTTTATTGTCTTTGCTTGCTACTCCATTTAGTGCTGCACCTACAACTACATTTGTGCTTATTTGCTTTCTACCAACACCAACCACTATATTTAACAATTGTTCATCGCTAAATTTGTTGTCAGCAATTAGCTTTTCAATGGCACTTTTTCTAACGCCAAGAAGACTTTGAAGTTCTTCTACATAAACTTGTGATTTTGATTTTATCATCTTGATTGTCTTTTATTTATTAAAATTTAGGGCTTAATTAAAGTTATTTAAAAAATTTCTATAAAAATGCGCAAAATCACTTGTACCTATTTCTTCAAATTCTGACATAATTTCGGCTTGTTCTTGAGCAAATTCAAAAGCAAGTGGTGAACTTGCTTTATCAAAAGTTAAATCTCCCTTTCTAAGTGAATGTAGAAGTAATTGACCTCTATAATTATCTATATTAGACATCTGTGTATTCGCTAAAGTGCCCCCATTGGCAAATTCATACTCTTCATCTTCAAAATAATATCGAATTACAGGTGCTTCATTAATAGACCCGCCTTCAGCAAAAATTAAAGGGGGATAATTATTATCAGGATATGCGTTAATAAGTCTACTATACGAATTTACCGCATCAATAAGTTGATTTTTAGTGCCTTTATCCCCGCTGCTATTTAACTTTCTTAAATCTTCCGTAGGTTGCATTCCATCGCTATCTAATCTTAACTCGTATGGATAGTCATCGTAAATGTCTATTATAATGCCATACCCTTTATTGTTTGTGTCGTAAACTATTTCACCAAGATTAAAATCTCGTGTTGTTTGTTTTTCATTATCTTTAGATGTTACTTTACCTCCGTGAGCCAGTCTGTCTTTATTCAGTTTAAGATATTCAGTTAGGTCTGATTTTTTATTAGCATATACAGATGAAGTAGTACCATCTCTATCTGTAATTTTTAACTCCCATTTAGCCGCACCTGTATTGCCTGTATTTCGAACTTCGCCACCTTTAGCGTAATGACCATCATTCTTTGGTTTACTTACGTCTTTTGTATTTCCTTTACTGTCAGTAGCTATTACTTTAGAGCCCATTAAAGATGTATGCTTGTCAGACGCTTTGTTTAGGTTTTTGGTTTTTAAAATACTTTTTTTAGAATTATCAAATACTTCAAATGAAACAGGTTTGTTTTTGATAGCATCGAACCCTGTTTTCGCTCCACTCGCCGTAGAACCTCCTTTTGCGTAAGAACCTTTTTCTCTTAGGTCGTAAGGCATATTATCTAATCCATAATCAAATGTATAACCAATAGCCTCAACTTTACTTAGAAACTCTTTAGTTTCCGAATAACTCATCTCTCCATCTTCATACTTCTCACTATAAAGATTAACAATATCACTTAATTCTTCGGATTGACTTTCATAATCTTCAAATAAATCAACATAACCACCACTTGCCATAGAACCACCTTTAGCGTAATTGCCTTCTATCTCCCCTTGATTGCGTATTTTAGAATAGGTTTTTCCTAAGTTTACTAATTCATTAAACTTTGTTTCTGCTTCATTTAAGGTTTCAAATTCCCAAATATCTTGCCCTTGACCTCCACCTTGTCTTGATATTCCATATTTGTTATTTCCTTTATACCTATTACCATCTTGATTTGTAAAAGGCTTTAATATTTTTAAATTGATATGCCACCCATCTTCAAAATTTACATATTTTAATACAGGACTATCATTGCTTCTTCTAATAGAACCACCTTTGGCAAGTTGCTTTATGTAAGAAACATCTGACCTTTTGGGTCTTCCTTCATAGTAAACGCCTTTTGATTTGCGATTGCTAACATCATCTTTACTTGGTGTCCTATAATTAGTTCTTCCTTTGAACCTCCAACCAACAGGCTTCGCTTTTCTTTTAATGTCGTCTATTATTTCATTTCTTGTGTAATTCTTCAAAAAAGCATATTCAGGTTTAGCACTTAATCTTTTAATCACACCATCAAAGTCTTTAGAACTCATTTCAACAAACTTTTTTCGGCTTTTAATCAAAGCACCCGCAAGTTCTTTTGCAGAAATATCTATACCAGTTGCTTTACCATCTTTAATTTCTTGCTTTATTTTTGAAATTTTAGATTGGAAAATTTGTTTGGCGTTATCTGATTTTGCTAACTTTAATGCCGCTTCGTACTTTTCCAAAGCTGCGATTTGGTCTGTACTTGTATTTAATGATGTTGTCATAATATTTTTATTTATATGGTTTGTCTGTTATATAGTTCTTCCTCCATTGCATCTGCATTTGACTCTAACTCAATCATCAACGGGTCATTAGGATTATCTATTAACATAATAACCTCTTTGATTCCTTCTATATCTTTCTCTAATTGTTCTGTTGATGTTTTTGAATAATCACCGTCTAAGTTAGTTAATATTGGCGGTGTTTTTTTTGTTTTTTGCTTAATTATTATTGGTTCGTTAGAATTATCTTGAATAAGATTTGCAATTACAGCATTCAATGCTTTGTGCAACTCAGGGCTTGCGTTCTTTATTTCATCAAAAATAGATGCGTTAAATTCTAAAAAATCAGATATTACGCTTTCAGAATTTTTCGATGTTAATCTTACTATTGGTTCACTCATTATATTTCTATTTTATCCATTTTGTTCATAATAAAAGTTATTTCGTTTTCATTTCGATATACTTCTAATAAATTAACTTTTGTTCCGTTGGGTTTAATTTCAACATACTTAATTTCTATTTGCTGACCATCTGATTCACCATAAAAAGACATTACATAAGAGCAAAAAAAGCTTTTATCAGACGATATACGTAAATCCATACCCGAAATTTTGCATCTGCTCATTAAATCAGTATTGCAATCATTCAGGTTTTTTAGAAATTCGTAAATTCGTTCAATTTGAATTTGCGGAAGGTTTAAATATAGTAATTTCATTTTATTTTTATTTTGTTGCTAAAAACTCGTTGAATCCATCAATTTTATCGTTAAATTTTGTGATAGTTTCGCTTACTTCTGTTGGCGTATCATTAAATTCACCATCTTCTACCACTCCATAGGCTTGCCCAAGTGTCTTAAAAATATAGTCTTTAAATTCAGTAATCGTTTCACCTCCTAAAGTTACTAATCGTTCATAAACTCTTGCAGCGGCTTTATCGGGTTTATTATATGTAAAATCTACAATATCTAATATTCTATAAAATTCTTGCAAAACATTAGCATACCCTGATTCATTTTTATCTCCTGTATATGTCCAACTGTCTTCAGGGTAAGGAACTCCACCAAAAATCATTAAAGGCTTCTCTATCAAGCCCCACTCTTTATCATTATTTTGTACTTGGTCTATATACCAATTTTTATACCGTTGCCCCGTTTCAAACATCTTGCCTCCACTATAAACTGTTGTACCATATCCAAGCAATGAAACGCCAGAGTTCATAGCATTGATAGCGGGAAGATATTTCCATAAATTATACCGAAATGTTCTTTCATCTGCTACCGCTATTGCTAATTTTGTAAAATCTAAAGGTTCACCAAAATCTTTGATTACAACAGTTGAACAATTAACTACGTTTGAGTTTATAGGGTTATTGTTCATTTGGTTTATGGCTTTTGGATTAAGTGGGTCGAGAATGGATTGATAACCGCCCTCATACATTCTCGTAGCATTTAATCGTGTTCGAATACCCACAGATTCAAAAAATTCAGCAGCCATAAACATCGGCAATGCCCTTTGAAGCATACCCGTAGAGTTCATATCTGCAAGACCACCAACTCCCACATATAAATCTATTTTTTTTGATTTACCGCCTAGCTTTTTAAACATTAAGTAAGACTTTTTTTGATTTGTTGAAAAAGATTTATATTTAAGCGGAACACTATCTGCGGTATATCCGTCATTTATAGCGGCTTGTGTACCCTTATCTTGCTTCGTCATTAAATAGCTTTTGCCCGAAACCTCAGACTTATACCAATATTGCTCTAATTGGTTTAAATTAACATCTATAGGGGGTACAATACCACTAATTTCGGCAGGAAATTCAGAAGGTGCTTCAATTGCTAATTCTGCTGAATAAAATTCTACTTTAGTAAATAATCCCAAACTAGCTAATCCAAAATCAAATATTCCAATTGGTCTATCCGTAATAATAAGCTTGCTTTTTTGAAAAGACCCGCCCATATCAATATTCTGCAAAATTTCATCAAATCCTAAAATAACATTATCTAATAAATCATTTTCAATAAATGTTGTATAAAAACCAATGTCAAGTTTAGCTATTGTATTTGATTCCATGTCATATCCTCTTGCAGCGGCATCAGCATCCGTTTTAATAGGTAAGTTTGTGCCTAATTCTGTAAATTCACTACCATATTTTCTTACGGCTGCTTCATACAATACTTTCCCTTTCGACATAAATTCTTGCCAACTATCAAATCTATTGAAATAATAAGTAATATTATTACCGTCTGTAAAGTATTCTAAATTAGCCATTGATTAGTCTTAAATTTTCTTTATTTACTGCTATTATTTTTTCTGAGTCGGTGATTTCTTTTTTCGTATTTAATTCGGTCATAGGAAGAGAGTCTTTGGTGGCGATTATGTTTATAAAGTCATCGTACTCGCTCAAGTCTTTCAACGCTTGTCTTTGAGTTGGGGAAAATAAACTTAAAAAGCTATCTATGCCCATTTTCAAAGTCTTTGGTGAAGTAATTGAAGTATCGGGAGTTATTATCTGCTTACTATATTCTCTCGAAACAATGTAGGTATCACGAAGAGATATTAAAATTCTAAAGCTGACAAAGGCTTTTGATGCCCAATCTCTTGATTGAATTATTTCTCTTATTTTTATCATATATAGAAATATAAAAGCAAAACCTTCTAATTCGTTAAATTCACTTTCGTAGTCTGATAAAACCTCATAAGTAGAGCCTACAAACCTATCCTGTAATGATAAATCCTGTTTAAAATTAGCTTCATAATCAGTAGAGGTTTCGTTTAATCTAGTATTTCCTGTTGCCACAACAAAAATATTTTTCTTATATATTTTCTCGCCCTTTCCGTTATAAATAAAAGCAGGGTCGCCTTCAATTCCTAATTTTATTTTAGCCAAAGCGGCATTTAATACACCCGCAGTATTTGGGTCTAATTTCGGCAGTTCATCTAGGCATAAAATAGCACCTTTCATTTCATCTCCAAGTACATTAACATTTGTCCAAGCCATTTCAAGTTTTCCTTTTTGGTAGCCTTCAATAGTTTGACCACCAACAAGGTCAAGTGGTGATGTAAATTGATTGCAATTAACCTCGACATAATTATAGCCTAAGAATTTTGCAACCTGCTCAACAATGTAGGTCTTACCTGTACCCGCTGCGCCATATAAGTAAACATTATTTTTGGCGACAAAATCAGATAATAGCTTTTGAAATAGCGGCTTAATAAGTTGTGATTCTTTTATTTGTTTACCTGAACCTGTTGTGAATTGGTTGGCTAAAGTTAGTTTTACCTGTACCTGACCGCTTAATTTATTTTGTAAACTATCGTCTAAATCTTTGAATGTAATTTTAGAGATTTTTGAATCTTTAATTAGCTTTTTAACTGCATCCAAATCAATATTAGAATTAGGTGTACCTGTATTGGTTTTCTTAAAAGCATCAATTGTGTCTTTAAGCATCAATAAGGATTGGCTCATAATATCGCCCTGTAAGGATTTTTCCTGTAAATCTAACTTCTGCAACTCAGCTTTCGCTAAATTAACTACATCGGGAATGTTTGATGTGTTAATTAAATTTTGTAAATCTATTCTATTTGTCATATTGTGTTAAAATTATCTATTATTAAATTTATTTCATCTATAAAATCTGCTTTTGATGTATTTTCGTTTACTTTTAAATCGGTGTACCAATTGTCTTCTAACTCTTGCTGACTATATGATTCAAAAAACCTTGCCAGCCTTTCTTTTGAAGACCAAAAAGATTTTGGTATTCTTTCAGATAAGACATCCATTATATCTTGATTCCTTATATTTCTTTCTCCGTCTCCTTCATCAACTCCATCTTGGTCGGCTTCACCTTCTCCATCACCATCATCACCTGCCTCATCTCCGTCTCCTTCATCAACTCCATCTTGGTCGGCTTCACCTTCTCCATCACCATCATCACCTGCCTCATCTCCGTCGGCTTTATCGACTCCATCTTGGTCGGCTTCACCTTCTCCATCACCATCATCACCTGCCTCATCTCCGTCTCCTTCATCAACTCCATCTTGGTCGGCTTTATCGTCATCCTCTCTTTCGTCTGAATTTCCCTCCATTTTTTCAGGAGTTTCTCCTTCAATTTGGTCTAAAGTTAAAGATTCGTCATTCACTTTTTCAGGTGCGGGTGTTTTATCACCATCTTCTGAGGTGTCATAAGGAATCATTTTATAGGCAAATACGGTTGCCGCAACTCCAAAAGTGGGTAATCTACCTAATTTGTCAGCATTTATATCACTTAATTCTTGGTCATACTTTAAAGCAAACTTGCCCTTTATTACATCATATTTTTCATCTTCTACTGCATACATATTCAACCTACCATATTTTTTATTTACGGGTGGTGCAAATACCTTCGCAACGTCATCTTTATCTATAATTACAATATTATCAAAAACATCGGCAAATGAATCGGGATTAGGAAGATTTGCCTCATTTTTAATAAATACAAAAACGCCAACCGAAAGGTCTTCTTGTTCAGGCTGAGGTTGTTTCTTTTCAATAAGACTTTCAAAATATTTTACCGCTTCAAAAAAATCAAATTGTGTGGGGTTGGTAAATACTTCAATTTCATCTATTAAAATTTCACCATCTTTACTAATAGCACCAATGGCGAAACTTACAAAATTTTCCGACTCAGAAACAGGGGGATATGAACTAAAGAGAAAATATACGCCCGTAGGGTTGTGTAATCTAAATTGTTTTTTTATACGATTTCCGTTAGAATCTCGTGATTCGCCTGTTGTTTCGAAAAATGTAAAATCTTCTTCCTTAAATATCATTTGCTTATTTTAAATTTCCTCCTTTTTTAAACCTAACATCTTCTGAATTATAAGAAAATGTGACATTTCCCGTTGCACTTTTTACTTGCTGCGGGGTGAATATTGCCCAAGCAAGGGTAATTCTTTCTTCTGTATTCAAATCTAAATCAGAAGGATTATTTTCAAAGTATTTTATTCCGTCAAATACACCATCTTCTTTAATCATTTTCAGCCACTCTACGCCTGTTCTAAGGTATTGCCAAGTCCACATACCACCGCTTCCATCGCTATTAGCTTTTAACATCTTATTTAGGGGTAATTTATAGCCATATTTTAATTCTATGTAGGCAACAAATTCAGCATAAGGTATTTTTGCAACTCCAAATACGGTTAAATCCAATGGGTTTTGAACGCTTAAATAACATTTAAACATAGTTCCCTTATTACCCCTATGTTTTGTAAACCAATCAGAATATGCAAAATCTTCCGCAAAATAGGTTATTGGAAACATATCAAACTTAAATTTAGTAAATTCATTACCCCCTGTACCGTGATAAACTACCAACGGCTTGTTATCTTTAACAACTCTCGAATTTGCAAACCATTTCGTAAAATTGTGATTATGTTGTAGGTACGTTCTTCTTGATTCTAAAGAAAAAACATTAGCGGTATTAAAGTCTAATTGAGTTGAAGTATTTAATAAGAAGTATATATTAAAAAAACTAGACGGGTTATATAAATTTGTGTTTTGATAATCTTTAAAAATGGAATCTATTTTAGAATTTACTTGTTTAATTGCTTCAAGAGATGTTTCGGGCAAAATGTCTAATAATTTATTGTATTCTTCTGCTTCGTTCAAAACATCACCTCTGTTTTCTAAAATTATTTGTCTTGTAGCATTAGATTCGGTTATGCTTAAAGCCTGCTCTAAAACTTGCGTGAATAATTGTAACTTTTCCTCCCTGAGTCGGTAAAAAGATGAGTTATAATAATTGCTATTTAAAAATGCCATTGCCTCTAATGTGGTAAAATATTCCATTTTACCGTCTAATCGTATTTTTTTATTAAGTGCGCTTTTCATATTAAGTTCTTTTGTAGTTGCTCTTTTAATAGCCTTCGCATATTTCATTTTTCTTGCACACTACGGTAAATCTTTTAAGTATAGCCTCGCCAATTTTTACAGCGGGGATTACCGTGACTTCTTCATAATTTTCTTTTAAATAAGAAACCATTACATCATAATAATTGATTTTGACATCATTTACTTTGATGGGTAGAGGTATGGTAGGTTGTGGTTCGGGTGCTTTTAATACTGAATCTATGCTTGTTATAACTAAGTCAGCATACTCCATAGGTACATAGTTTTGTACTGCAACTTCTTTATCCCCTAAATGGTCGCCTGAAAGACCCGTTGATGGAGGGTAAGGTATTTTACCTACTATAATATAAATATCGTGAGCCTTATTGTACTTTTTAAAATAGCCTGACAGTAACGAGCCTCCACCAATTGCCTTATACCCTTGATTAGAATACATTTTAAGTATTTCATCTTTTGATTGAGTTGTTTGACTGGTATCAATATATACGCCCGTAGGTAAATTTTTTACAGAAACTTTTTTAATGTTTTGTTTCTTGGTGATTACTGCTTCGTACAGTCTGTCGAAGTTTTTCTTTTCGCTGCGTTTTATTTTACCACTACCATCTTCAAAATAAACATTTTTACCTTTTATGGCGGTAATTTCAATTGGAACTCGTGTTTTACCGTTATAAAAGCCACCGTCTCCCACAGAATAACCATCTCTTGTAGGCATTGCTCCACCTTTAGCTAGTTTGGTTGCAGTAACAACTTTCGGTGAAATTACTTTTGTTGGTAAATTAAAAGAGGGGGGCTTTTTTTGCCATCCCTTTTTTATGGATTTTTGCTTTTCAGTTTCTATAAGTTGCTTCATATATACCCAACCTTTATCAACTTTATCAACCCATTTGAGCATAGCAATAACACCCGCTATTCTAAAATCAGATTTATGCCTTGCTACGTAAGAACGCCACTTAATGTACATCCATTTTTCATCATCTAACCAATATCCTCTTTTGGAAACCCTTTTTAAATTTAAAAATGCTTCATTACCAAAAATATTTCCCCCTAATTTCCATAATTCGGGATGGTCTGACTTTATTTTTTCAGCATAGTCAAGAATCCATTTATTCGGTATTTTATTGGTATTAAATTCTATTTTACCCCCCTGTTCGTATTCAAGCGGGTCTTCATCGTGCGGGTCTATAGGTTGATTTATAGCAACGCCATTTCCTGCACTTTGATTTATTTTGGATAGTTCCTTCCAATATTTTTTAGAGGCGGCTTTATTGATAATAACCTCACCACCTTCTAACTCAACGGGCTGATTATTTGCATCGGTAACAATTGCTTTTATTCCACCAACATCTTCTCCTGATTTATTTTTGTGTGGTTTTCCAACTAAATTTCCACCCATTTTGCCATTATTTATTATTGCATCATTTTTTGCCATTGCAACTTAAATTTCTATATAACTAACAAATATACTAATTTTTCAAATAGGAGTTGCAAAATTTTTATTTTAGTGGAGTTATACATTTGTGTAAGTACTATTTTGTACTTTTGTGTTTATTATATTTTTATATGAACAAAAGGGTTAAGATTGCGCTTATAAGTTTTGTGGTTTTAGGAATCACGGGTGTTGCAATAATTAAAGGGAAAGTAATTATTGATAAATTACGGAAGAAAAGGGGGCTTTCTGAAAAGGTGGATTGGTCGGCTAATATGTTTAAATTACCTGACGACTTTTTATAAACATTTATAGGTTGTGGTGGCGTTTAATCCAGCGCAAAGTTTTTGATTTAATCCATAAATCCAATTCATAGAAATAAGGGATGTAATTTAATAGATAATATTTTGGTGTTTTCATTGAAATATTATTACTGAACCTTTAAAAGCCCATCGCTTTTCAGAGATTTCCCTATATATATTACTATCATTTTTGCAAAATGTGTCTTTTACTGCCTTTATTAAATTGTCGGTGTCGGGCTTTACCTTCATTGGCATCCCATTCATTTTGTCTTTTTTCTTTGCACTCCAACTGTTCGGCATTGGAATTAAGAATAAAATATCTAATATTTCTTTCATTTCAAAACTCATTTCATTCCCTTGTTGTATAAGTTGATTTTTATAAGCGAAATATTTCGTAACAACGGGTCTTTGGCGTTTATTTATATCGGGATGCACAGGATTTAATTTCCACCTGTCGCTTTGGGTCATTCTAGGTGCAGATACGGGAATAATGTCAAATAAATAAAACTTTCTGTTATTGTCTAGTTGGTAGACGTTTTCGTTGTAGTCAATTAAGTCTCCATTATTTATATAAGTAACGCCTAAACTTGTTCTAACTCTCATTACCAAACACTATGCAATTGCATCAATATTAAAATCTACCGTATTTCTTAACTGCATCAGTTGTTTCATCCCTAACTTCCCACCATAATCTTGGTGGAGTGCTATCTTTTAAATCTCTGTACTTTACCTTTTTAGCGTGTATATAAGCATCAGAAATAGTCTTAAATCCCGTTTTCCGATATACAGACCCCGCAGGATATTTTTCTGTGGAATCTCTCCAATCGTTAATATCTACCCAATAAGTCGTAGGTATTTTTTTTGTAAGTTTGCTTTTAATCATTTTTATAAGTTTTAATTGTAACATTTATTGGTATTATTTATATAAGTAACGCCAATCGTTAATACCTACGACTTATTGAGCCATAAGCCCAAACTTGATAACCCAACGCAAACGGAATTACTCTAACATATTTACTACTTCTTCTAAATGTTTGAGCATAGTAATCCGCATCACTTTTCTTTGCGTGAGCCGACATTAAAGTAAATTTTTTTCCATCTATTTTTCTTGTCTGTGACATTTTTTATTTATTTTAATTGATTAATAATAGTAAATATAATACAAATTATTACACCTGAAAAATAAATTAGTAAAAATCCGACACATAACACCTTATAAAATCCATAAAAAACGGCTTTTATTTGGGCGTTATGTACAAGCACTACCTTAGTTCTTTTAATAAAGTTTCGTGGGTACATTCTTTTTGTTTTATTTTTTTCCCCTCCTTTAAAAAAGAAAGAATATGTATTATCATTGGTAAAGTCCAACCATCACCAAGTAAACTTCCTGCTTTTGTTTGTTTTAATGTATCACAATAATTATCGGGAAAACCTTGTAATCTACACATTTCAATCGTATTACAAGTTCTATAAATACTACCATCTTCAATTAGTGTAATCATTCCAGTTGTTGCGTTTCTGTGTTTCAAATATCTTTGTGTTCCACCAGTACCACTTCCAGTGTTTAAACAAGTGTGTTTTTTAACATCAGTTTTACCACTTGTTAAAATATCGTTTAATTTTATCCCTAAATCTTTTGGTATTGGTATATCAACTTCAACATCAAACATCGTGTTTTTTGTTCTAATGTTAGTCCAGTAATATCTATCTCTTAATTGTGCTGTAATCAAACTACTATTAATCCTAACTGGATAAACTCCAAGTTCCCTACTCATTATTCCAACATCAAACTTACTCGCACTTCCTACATTTTCTTGCAAAAACCTTACGTTCGGGTTCAGTTTTTTTACGTGTTCTAATATTTCTACAAATGTAAAAAATAAACTGCTTCTACTTCCATTAATTCCTGCACGTTTTCCAGCTGCGCTCAAATCTTGACAAGGGCTTCCACTCCCTATAAAGTCAATAGTTTGCCAATCAATATCCCATTGTTTCCAATTGGTTATATCTCCAACCTGTATCACATCAGAAAAATGATGTTGTTGCAATTCGATTGCGTAAGGTTTTATTTCACTTGAATAGTATTTGTCAACTTTTATGTTCATATCGTGAAACGCCTGGCGTAAAGTTCCCATACCATTAAATAAGCTTACTACATTCATATCTTTAATTTTTTCAAAATTATTTTGCCATCCCTAAAAAATAAAACCAAAAGGTTCATCTCATTTAATCAATATTGTACTGTATTTATCGTGCCAGTACATAACACGGTATAAAATTCATTTCGTTCCTCAACGCTTCTTATACTAAACGTTACCTGCAAGTGCTACGTTTGTTCTAAACTTGAAGGTTCGTTCTTGTCAAACCGTAATAATATTTTTTTCTTCCCTCGCTTTTTTTAAATTGTGCCTTACAAATTGCTTACGGTTAAGAGTACATTCAAATTCCGTTCTACCTTCGTAGATTCTTTTTTCTACTGTTGTTATTGGTACTTTATATTTCCTTAAAACATACTTTGCAAAATCTCTTGTTGTTCTAAAATTTTTACCAGCAAAAATATGTTTTGGCTTCCGTTTTTCTTTTAACTCAATTCTTAATTCATCAATAATTTTTTGAGTAAAATCCTTGTAACCATAAGTGTATTTCCCATATTCTCTAACGTACCAATCGCCTAAAGTTTCTCTTTGCTCGTTTTGGTATTGTTTATGCAATTCATATCTACATTTTTTACAAATTCCATCAAGTATTGGAAACTCTTTATTATTTTTAAGTTTAGAGCATTTAGTACAAACTTTTTCGCCATCAGTATATTTATAATTTCTTCTTTTTTCGACAACGTGTTTATTTATACAATCTTGACATCTACTTACACCGTCATAAAAAACATCTACTAAATCAATTTTTCCGCATTTAGAACATTCTTTATGTGTTCTATTGTCGTAAAACTCTTTTTGGGTTTCTTTAGCTTTTTCTAAATTTTTAGGTGTTGCAATAATAGTTCTAACACTTTTTTGCATATCGGTTTTTTTAGATTTTTTGCGAGTAACTTTTTTTAAGTTGTCAATTCTGTTATCTAAACATTTTTTATTTATGTGCATCACACATTCATTTTTAAGAAAATCTATTTCAGGAAAAAAAGATTGAAAAATAAACTTTGCAGAATTTTTAGTTTTATCTAAAGAAACTATTAAACCATCTATTCTTCCATTTTTTGCTTTTCTAACACTTTGTTTTAGTATTTTTTCTTTTACAACTCTTGGAGTTCCCCATCTCGTGTTTGCTTCTCGTTGCAAAGATTTAACCCTCCCTAAATTAGAAACTTCATAAATTCCATCATATTCAAAAGCATCTACCCAATTTTCATTTGGCAAATTATCTAACTGCAAATTATCGTGTATTTTGGTTATTTCTATCATCCCTTCAGCAGTTCCGTTAGGTGGTTGATTACTTGTTGCATCTCTTCTTTGTTAAGGTATGCGTGTCCGTCAGTCCAGATACAACATTCTCCGTTCTCGTTAAGTTTTCCTTCAAATTGAATGTCTACTCTTTCTAATTGTAAATCTTCCATAATTTCTATTTTTTTGTCTTGTCTTGTTTTGCACCACCAGTGGTATTGTCTTTTTTTTCTTTTTTATTCCGCTACGTCAAACAACTTTTAATCCTCTTGTCTTTGACAAATATAGTAATAATTAAGTTATCGTTAACAATAACACTAATTATTTTCAATTTATTTTACGAACTGTATGTTTGATTTGTTTAATTAATTGTTTTTGAATGCTTTACCTATCTTTTGTTTGTCGG
>Ga0335396_10001534_pt1 | contig 29404 bp, 27 predicted proteins | sample FRY02_FD_205743 | JGI IMG/M metagenome (GOLD analysis project Ga0335396, IMG submission 205743) | Freshwater microbial communities from Lake Fryxell liftoff mats and glacier meltwater in Antarctica - FRY-02 (spades assembly) (version 2) | ecosystem: Environmental > Aquatic > Freshwater > Ice >... | reverse complement strand
CAAAATCAACCCGCAAGCCTATCGCTGAGCCCATAATCACGCCCTCCAACACCGGGCGTCATAGATTCAGACTTTTCGCCTCTTGGGAATCCCCCACGTGAGTCAAACTCACAGCCGCTTGGTATTATGCGTAACCCGGGAGGATTTCCTCTCGGCGCTCAAGCGCATCCAACCCTCCGCCATGCGCGAAGTTATGGTACAGGTTCCAAATGTTGGCTGGGACGATATTGGCGGCATTGACGAATCGGTTGAAAAACTGCGCGAAGGTATCGAACTGCCGCTCAAAAATGCCGAAGCATTTCGCCGTTTGGGTATTCGCCCGGCCAAGGGGTTTTTGCTCTATGGCCCGCCGGGCACCGGCAAGACTCTACTCGCCAAGGCCGTTGCTAAGGAAGCAGAGGCCAATTTCATCTCGATGAAAAGCTCCGATCTCTTGTCCAAATGGTACGGCGAAAGCGAGCAGCAAATCGCCAAGATGTTTGCCCGCGCGCGTTCGGTCGCCCCCTGTGTGATCTTTATCGACGAGATTGACAGTCTGGTTCCGGCACGCGGGAGCGGACAAGGCGAACCGCAAGTTACGGGCAGGGTGGTGAACACCATTCTGGCCGAAATGGACGGGCTGGAGGAATTGCAATCGGTAGTTGTCATCGGTGCAACCAATCGGCCTGCGCTGGTTGATCCGGCGCTGCTGCGTCCCGGACGGTTCGACGAATTGGTTTATGTCGGGACCCCCGATGCGCCGGGCCGCGAACACATTCTGAAAATCCACACCCGTAATATGCCCTTGGCGAAAGATGTGAAACTGGCGGACGTTGCGGGCAAGACTGACCGGTTTACAGGCGCAGATCTGGAAGATGTCGTACGCCGCGCTGGTCTCAACGCGCTGCGGCGCGCAGGCGGCGAGGTGAAAGAAGTGACCGCGGCTGATTTTACCGAAGCGTTGAAAGATTCCCGCGCAACGGTGACTGCCAAGATGGAAGCCGAGTACAAGAAAATGCGCGGCGAGCTGAAAACCCGTGCGGCCGAAGTGCATCCGATCGGTTTCTTGCACGAGGCGCAGTTTGAGCCGATCCGTGACAAGAAGCACGATTAGTCAGGTCGCAGCGCCTATTCTATGATCCGCTGGTTCGCCGCCTCGACTTCCAATCGGTGGCGGATCAGCGCATCCGGCATTTCCTTGCGCAGCCATTCGATCATATGTTCGCGCACTGCGCAGCGCAGAGCAAATAATTCGCCAATGGTCTGGGCACTGACGGCCAGCCGTAATTCGATGCTTTCTGGATAGGCTTCCGTCATCAGCAAGGTTGCGGTGCGTTGGTCCCATAATTCCTGAGTGGTCACGAACCGCTCGAATTCTGTTCGGATGGGATCAATTTCCGCTGCGGGATCGAGATGCAGGAATACTGGCCCGGTCAGCATCTCGCTTTTGCGTGACCAGTTTTCGAAGCTGTGATCGAGGAAGTTTGCGGTTGGCACCACAATCGCGCGCTCATCCCAGGTCCGCACAATTACAAAGCTCATGCGGATTTCCTCAACCCGACCGGTATGGCCTTCGACGACAACCAGATCGCCCAGCCGCAAGGGTTCGGTGATCGCCATCTGCATGCCTGCGATAAGGGATTTCAATGCAGGCTGTGCAGCTGCACCAACTGCCAGTGCGGCCAAACCGGCCGAGGCCATCAAGGTCACGCCAATCTCGCGCACTGCGGGGATACTGAACAACATCAAACCGGTGGTGACCATGATGATCGCAAAGGCCGCTGTCCGCGACAGGATGCTGATGCGAGTTTTGCGGCTGCGTGCGGCAACTGGATCGGTCGAAATGTCGGTGCGGTACTCCAGCGCATTGGCAAACGCACGGACGATTGAAAGTATCACCCAGCCAAGCAATGCTGGAACGACAAAGCTGGACAATTTGTTCCAGATCAAAGCGACGTCGCTATCCTGCAGTGCCAGGATCGAAACCCCAACCGCGACGAAAGACCATCTTAGCGGACGGTAAAGCTGGTCAAATACCATCCCGTCCACCGGAGTAGCGGACATCTTGGCAATGCGCCGAAGGATCCCAAACAGGACGCGGTGCAGAAACAGCGCGGTCGCGCAGACAAATACCAGGGCAATTGAGGTCGCCGCGGCCTGCTCCCATGAAAACTCTAGATTCGTCGAGAAATATTTATCGAACATGCCGGGCGCATTATGATCTGCTTGCCGAAGTAGCAAGGCCAGAAACGCTAAACCTCGAGCGGAATGACGATCCTGACATCGACTCCCTCTGGGGAAAAGCTTCGGTCGATTGTCCCGCCAAGTTGGCGCTCCGCACTGGTCATCAACATACTGCCAAACCCTTCGCGGGCCGGACTGGTATCGGCGATTTCGCAGGTCTCGTGCCAATCGATCATTAATTGCTCATCTTCCACTCGCCATTGCACCTTCAGCAAGCCATCGTTCGCCCATGCGCCGTATTTGACCGCATTGGTGGTCAGTTCATGCAGCACCAAGCCTAGGGGGGTGACTTTGTTTGCGGCTAGTGATGTCTCAGGGCCGGAAATCTCGGCGCGCAGGGTCTCCGATCGATAGGGAGCCAGGGTAGTCTCGATCAGATTGCCGAGAGAGGCCATCGGACCAGTCGCGGTACCTTGGGTCACTTCATGCGCGGTAAGCAAGGCGCGGATTCGGTCGGATATCCGGTCGATCAACGGCTTCGCCTCCGGCTCGTCCCGCGCGCTCATGCTTACGATTGCCAGGATGACGGCAAAAAGATTCTTGACCCGGTGGTTCAATTCGCGCGCCAACAGGTCGGCCCGGTCACGGGCTTCTGCCAGCGCTACGGATTGTTCCGCTCTCGCTTCGGCCTGTGCGGTGCGGGAAACCAACCGATACCCGAACAGCAATGCCACCAGCAGAAGTATCATCACGCCCGTGAGCAGCGGCAGAACCCGGGCTTCCGCCTCGGTGGTTTCCCGCGCGGATGCATCGAGCAGGTCATTCTCTATTTGCTCCATTTCGCCGATTGCCTGGCGCAGGCGAACCATCACTTCCTGCCCTTGATCGCTCAGTACCTGGCGCCGTGCATCCAGCAATGCGCCATCGCGGAGCAGGGCGACGCTTCCATCCATTTCGGCAAACTTTGCCTGCGTCAGATTTTCGATCCGATCGAGCAGTTGGATCTGGCGGATCGGCGCATCTTCGCCAAGTGATTGGCGCAAGCGGTCAAGTGCCGGCTGATATTGCGTGCTGCCCGTCTGGTAAGGTTCGAGATACCTCCGGTCGAGCGTGATCAAATAGCCGCGCTGACCAGTTTCAGCATTCAGTGCCGCGTTGCCGACATTACGCAATTCGACCAGCACACGCGCAGTTGCGCGGGATTGATCGCGCTGCCCCTGCTCGGCTTCTATGGTTTGAAAAACCAGGAATAGGCCGGTAATCATCGCCGCGCCAATAACGCTCAGCAGAGCAAAATTGGCCCATCGTGTGACCCGGCTGCCGCTCAATAAGCGGAACAAGTTTTCGCGGTCTGCGGTCAGTGGGCCGCTCCCCAGCTAAGGCCGCTACCGATCTCGATCCCCAACGGTACATCCAGTTGTACGGCTGGCTGAGCCGCATTGGCCATCACCGATTCGATCACCGGCTTGGCGGCCGCGACATCTCCCTCGGGCACTTCAAACACCAATTCATCGTGTACCTGAAGCAGCATCCGAACTTGGCCCAAGCCGGCATCTTGCAATGCCGGAAGCATCCGTACCATAGCGCGCTTGATGATGTCCGCGCTGGTGCCCTGAATCGGCGCATTGATCGCTGCCCGCTCGCTGCCTTGACGTTCATTGAGGTTTTTGGAATTGATCCGCGGGAACCATGTCTTGCGGCCAAACAATGTCTCGGAATAGCCGCGCTCCCGCACGCTTTCCAGGGTCGCCACGATGTACCGTTGGATGCCGGGGAAGCGCTGAAAATACGTGTCGATCATCGCTTGCGCTTCGTCAGCCTCCACACCCAGGCGGCCTGCCAGCCCCCAACGCGAGATGCCGTAGAGAATGGCAAAGTTGATCGTCTTGGCCTGCGCGCGCGTATCGCGGTCGACCGTGCCAAACATTTCCTGCGCGGTGCGCGAATGGATGTCCTGTCCTTGGGCAAAGGCTTCTTTCAGGGTCGGGACATCGGCCATATGCGCGGCCAGCCTCAGCTCGATCTGGCTGTAATCGGCGGCAAGAAGCACATTACCAGGCTCAGCCACGAAGCTCTCACGAATCTGCCGCCCAATTGCAGTGCGGATCGGAATGTTCTGCAAATTGGGATCAGTAGATGACAGCCGCCCGGTTTGCGCCCCGACCAATGAATAGCTGGTGTGGACGCGGCCCGTATTCGGATTGATTGCGGCCTGCAGCGCATCGGTATAGGTTGATTTCAGCTTCGATAGCTGGCGATACTCCAGCACCTTATTGGCAATTGGCGCGCCTTGATCGGCGAGTTTTTCCAGGATCGCCTGATCGGTGGAATACTGGCCGGACTTACCCTTGCGCCCGCCCTTATAGCCGAGCGTATCGAACAGCACGTCACCCAATTGCTTGGGGCTGCCGATAGTGAATTCCTTGCCCGCCAGCTCGTGGATCTCGCCCTCCAGCTTGGCGATTTCGGCGGCAAATTCCGTTGATAATTTGGCGAGGCTGGGCCGATCGACCTTGATGCCTTCGCGTTCCATTCCGGCGACCACCTGGATCAAGGGCCGGTCGACCCGCTCGTAGACCTGGGTTCCGCCCTCGGTCGCCAGCCGGGGTTTAAGATGCTGGTACAGCCGCCAGGTTACGTCGGCATCTTCGGCTGCATATTCGGTCGCCCGGTCCAGCGGCAATTGGCCAAAGGGAATAGCTTTCTTGCCGGTGCCGCAAACTTCCTTGAATGCCAGCGGCGTGTGGTCAAGATGGCGCTGGGACAATGCATCCATGCCGTGCCCGCCGCCGATCCCGTCCAGCGAACGCCCGGCGTCCAGATCGAAGCTGATCACCATTGTATCGTCAATCGGGGAAACCTGCGCGCCATACCGGGCAAGCACATTGAGATCATATTTGATGTTCTGACCGATTTTGATTACCGCATCGTTTTCCAGCAGCGGCTTTAGCGCGGTCAGTACGGCATCGCGGTCAATTTGCCGCGGTTTTTCAGACAACAGGTCATGCCCGCCATGCGCTAACGGAATATAGCAGGCATCGTTGGGGCCAAGGCCCAGACTGATCCCGACCAGATCAGCCTGCATCGCATCCAGCGCGCTGGTTTCGGTATCTACCGCGATCAAACGCAAGGCCATCGCGCGGTCGATCCACTGCTGCAGCGTGTCCATACCCTGGACGCAAACGTAGGCGCTGCGGTCAATCGCAGGCATGTCAGGCACAGCTTTCCGGTCGCCCTGGGGCGTCTTGGAGGCGGGGTTAACCTGTTTCGCCGGGTTCAAATCACTGGAGCGATCAGGACTACCGCTTCCCGCGTCCAGACGGCGCAGCAGGCTGGAAAAGCCGTGCGTCTGGAGAAATACAGCCAGCGGCTCGGAAGGAACCCCGTCAAGCGCGAAGTCCTCGATTGCCATTGGTAGATCGCAATCTTCCTTCAGGGTTACCAGGACGCGGCTGAGCTCGGCCATTTCGCGCTGTTCGATCAGGCGCTCTTTCAATTTGGAAGTCTTCATCCCCGCTGCCGCATCCAATACGCCGGTGAGATCGCCATGTTCCTGGATCAGCTTGGTCGCTGTCTTGGGGCCAACCCCGTAAACGCCAGGAATATTGTCCACCGAATCGCCCATCAAAGCGAGGACATCACCGACCTTGCCCGGCGCCACGCCGAATTTTTCCACCACCTCAGGAATGCCGATTCGGACATTTTTCATTGTATCGAGCATATCGATCGCGCCCGTTTCGCCTTCACGGTCACCGATCAATTGCATCAGATCTTTGTCCGACGAAACTATCGTCACATCCCATCCGCGCGCAGCGGCGGCGCGGGCATAGGACGCAATCAGATCATCAGCTTCCAGCCCCTGTTCCTCGATACAGGGAAGGCTGAAAGCGCGAGTTGCGTCGCGAATCAGTGGAAATTGCGGAACCAGATCTTCGGGCGGGGGCGGTCGGTTGGCTTTGTATTCCGGGTAAATATCATTCCGGAACGAATGGCTCGATTTGTCCAGAATCACCGCCAGATGTGTCGGGCCAATCGCTTTGTCCAGATCCGCCGCCAGCTTCCACAACATCGTGGTATATCCGTAAACGGCGCCCACCGGGGTTCCTTCCGGATTGGTGAGCGGCGGCAGGCGGTGATAGGCGCGAAAGATATAGGCGGACCCGTCAACCAGATAGAGATGCTTTTTTTCGGACATAATCTCGCTGGTAGCAGCGTAATCGAGCAAGGTCAGCCTGCATTATCGAGGCTCGACGCGGCTTTTGAGCCAACAAAGAGGCAGATTTGTCGACAAGCTGCACGCTGAAATGTGGCGGAATCAAGCCATTTTGGGCACAATTGAGGCAAAAAATGTAGCAAAAATTGGTGAATCCGCTTGCGTCGTCATATTATCGCCATTATTCAGCAAATCAGAAGCCGCCCATCCGGATGGCCTCCCGCATGACCCCGATGGGGCATGTTATTTCCACTTGCTGTTTAAGGAATTTTTACATGCGTAAGTTCGTTCTTGCTGCCGCAGCTGCCGGTGCCGCTCTTTCCCTCGTAGCTTGTTCAGAAGCTGCTCCTGAAGCTGATGTAGATACTGCAATGGCCGATGCCGAAGCAAACGTAGAAGCTGCTGCTGACGATGCTGTTGAAGCTGTTGAAGCTGTTGAAATTGCTGCTGACGACGCTGCTGCGACTGCAGAAGAAGCAATGACAGAAGAAGCTCCTGCTGAGTAATTCTTCGAACTTGTTTCGAAAAACAATTTGGGCGGTGCCGCAAGGCGCCGCCCTTTTTTATGCCCTGCTGAAACGTTCGGGTGCCGGGCCAGACTTAGCCTCCGGTGCGCTCGCGATCATATTGTGCATTCGCCCAATTGCGTCCATCATCCAAAGCGAAGCCATTGTATAATGCCCGTGTGATGCTGGCGATGCGTTCATCGCGAGCAAGGCGCGCGGCCTGCTTGTTCACTTTTTCATGGTCGTTGGAAATGCTCTGTCCAGTGACATAGATTGCGACAGCAATTGCGCGGCCGTCCGGCGTCTGGAAGATACCAATATCGCTGGCGGTCCGGTTGAGCGTTCCAGTCTTGTGCGCAACATTTGCGCTCATCGGCAAGGCTGACCGCATCCGGCGCTTACCCGTCGTGGTGTTTTCCATCGCGCCGATAATGACATTGCGGCTGTTCGTGCCATGCCATTTGCCTTGATAGATACCGGCGAGTAGCTGGGCCATTGCTTTGGGCGTGGCGCTGTCGCGGTCGTCGATCACCGTTGCGGGGTCGAATTCACCATCGTCTCGCACAAGCGTTGCGATGTCGCGCGACAATTGGAAGTCACGGATTCCCGCGCTACGCATCCAGGCATTCACTGCCGACGGGCCACCAACCACGCGCAGCAGCGCATCGGTACAGGCGTTGCAACTCTTGCTAATCATCAAGTCGAGATGTTGGCGGGCGGTAAGGTAATTGCCTTCGCGCACCGGTGCGCGCGTACTCGAATATTTATCCGATCGTACTGGACGTAGAAGCGGGAATTCGCTCGTCAGGCTCCATCGACCCTGATCGACACCCGCCATAAAAGTCGCAGCGATGGCGATCTTGCTGGTACTAGCCATCGGGAAGCGCTGGTCCCCCAACACGGAAATTTGTGCACCTGTGGTGAGATCAATCGCGGCCACCCCGATCCGGCCCTTGTCGCCATCGGCCAATCTCGCAATTTGCCGTTCCAGACTGCCCTCATAAACAGCAGAGAAGTCCTGCGGCGCACGCGTTTGCGTACCGAGAGAGCGATCGAAAGCCGCCTCGAAATCGGTACTTTGCGCGCCTGCTGGGCCGGTACCTGCAAGGCTAGCGCCAGCCAAAGCAGCTGCCGCACCAATGATTTTGAAGAACCCCGGTTTTTCTATCATGACTTAAGAACTACCCCGAATAAGGTGAGTATTCCATTAATGCCCGGCAAAACCATGCAGACAAGCTAAAACTGATAGAAAGTGTCGTAACCGCGACAAAATATGTCTTCAGGCTGCCAAAACAGCCTTTTCGATCCGCTCAATTGGCTCTCCGGTTAGGGTTTTGGCTATTTCTCCGACCAAACGGCTTTTCAATTCTGTGTGATAATGGCGGCGCATTTCGCCCAAGGTTTTGGGGTCGGCAATGATCGCTATGTGTTCGAACTTGCCCTCAATCGCCTTCGAATTGAGCCATTCTGCGGCAGCGGCGCCGTGAGCAAGTTCATTCAAATCGGTGTTGCCGGTTTTCTGGCCCGCATCGTCCTGATGACGGACGCCAGCGCTGAAATTGGTCGGGTCGAGATCAGGCTTGGACACTTTCTCCAGCGAAGGCGAAAGCGGCTGGCCCGTGTTTTGCATCAGCGTGAAATTCTCCCCATCGACAATGGCGACGTAGGCATGTTGCGGAAGTTTCATAAATTTTTATCCTGTTATGTCCTTAACGTTCGAAACCGAAATTTGTTGCAGGGGTTCAAACCGGCGATAGGACGTTACCATGAAAAGTAATTGGACAATTGGCATCATTGGGGGCTCCGGCCTCTATCAGATCGACGCGTTGGAAGATGCGCAATGGATCAAAATTGAAACCCCGTGGGGCGATGCATCAGATGAAATTCTCTGCGGCCGGATCGGACAGGTCCAGGTCCGCTTCCTCCCCCGCCACGGGCGCGGTCACCGGATCCCTCCGTCAGAGGTAAATGCGCGGGCCAATATTGACGCGCTCAAGCGAGCGGGCTGTACCGATGTATTGGCGATCTCCTCTGTCGGATCGCTGCAGGAAGAATTGCCGCCCGGCCATTTCGTGGTGGTCGATCAATTTATCGATCGGACGAAAACGAGGAACTCCAGCTTCTTTGGCACCGGCATGGTCGCACATGTTAGCATGGCGGAACCGGTCTGTGATCGGCTGTCCGGCTATGCGGTAAAGGCAGTCAAAAAAGCAGGCGGCAAGGCCACCAAAGGCGGCACCTATCTGGCGATGGAGGGCCCACAATTCTCGACCCGGGCCGAAAGCCATCTACACCGCCAATGGGGCGCCGATGTTATCGGCATGACTGCAATGCCCGAGGCAAAGCTCGCCCGTGAGGCGGAGATGCCATACGCGCTGATCGGCATGGTCACGGATTACGATTGCTGGCGCGAAGATGCCGCCTTTGTCGAGGTCAGCGAAGTCATCGCCCAAATGGCTGCCAATGGCGAGGTCGCGCGGGCGGCAGTGGAGGCGTTCATTGCCGGATTGCCTGAGAAACGCAGCGCTTCGCCTCTCGATACGGTTTTGGACCATGCGATGATCACCGCCGAGGATGCCCGAGATCCGGCGATTCTGGCGAAGCTGGATGCGGTGGCGGGGCGAGCGATTTAATCAGCATAAGGTAGCGGTTTGCTCGACAAAGATATCGCATTGGCCCAAGGCGCCCAATGAATGAGCAAATTAAGAAGCCGGTTTCCGGATTGATGCCGTCCGAGATCGAAGCGGCCCGCCCCCCTAAAATTCAAACGAAACGATCCGTAGCCAAAGCTGTTTCATGGCGCATTGTCGGTACGATCGACACGCTGATCCTGTCATATCTGCTGATTACTTATCTCGGCCCGTTTTTCGGGCTTGAGAATAGCGAGGGCGAGGCGCTCCAGGCCGCGACCTATATCGCGATCACCGAAGTCGCGACCAAGATGGTGTTCTATTTTCTGCATGAACGTTTTTGGGTATGGCTCAAATGGGGCACGTCAGTTGTTGCCGGGAGGCGCAGGGAAACCTACCGGAGAACGACCACTAAAACTGCAACATGGCGGACGATCGCATCGCTAGATACAATGGTTCTGGCGTGGTTTTTCACCGGCAATATCGCCACCGCCATGTCCATCGGCGGGCTGGAAGTGTTCACCAAGCTAATCCTGTACTTCTTCCACGAACGGATATGGTCAAACCTGTCATTCGGGATTGTACACACAGCACCTGCTGCCGAGAAGACTTAAGCCGAACAGCTCGCGCCGCCCAGCACGCAAAAGCGCGCACAATGGGGATGGTTGAGCGAAACCTCGCCTGACGCCTCAGCCAGCGTTTCGCCCATGTCGAAGCCCGTATCATAAGGTATCAGCGTACACGCGGCGACGCGGGGTTTTGGCTCGCCCTTGCGGTGGACGACCATCCGGCTGGTGGCGCACATGATATCGGCGGGGTTCTTGTCCAGAATCCCCCAGCAGGCGGTCGTAATCTCGGCAATATCGGCGCTTTCGTCCATCTCCGGAAATAGAACCAGGCGCATCGGGTCGGCAGCATCCACGGCGATACCTTCGGCGGCAAACAATGCCGCATAGCCAGCGCGCTCGTCAGCCTCGCTTTCGCCTGGCAACATCCGGCCAGCGACCGCGATTGAGAAGCCATTGGCAGACAGCCAGCGCAGCCCGTCCAAGCCCGGCGACCAGCTGCGCGGCCCGCGTTCTGCCTCATGCGCGACCTGCGTATGATGATCGAGGCTGACACGGATCGTCAGTTTGCTGCCAAACTTCTCGCGCAGGCCCAGCAATTCCGCTTCGTAGCGCCGCATCGGTTTCATGGCGTTGGACAGGACCAGCGCTTCATGTCCGCGCCCCAACGCACCGGCCAACATTGCCAGAAATTGCGGATTCATGAACGGCTCGCCGCCAGTGAAACCGATTTCGGAGGTCGGCAGGTCAGTGGCCGCGATCTCGTCAAGATAGGCCGCGACATCGGCAGCTTTGATGAACACCAGCGCATCATTGGTCGGGCTGCTTTCAATATAGCAGGTCGCGCAGGCGAGGTTGCACAATGTGCCGGTGTTGAACCACAGCGTCTCAAGCACAGTCAGCGGTACATGCGCGCGCGGTTCGCCCTTCGCAGTCCATGCGGGGTCGGAGAATTTCTCCGCTGGCAGGGCGCTGCTTGTAACTTGGAACGGGGAGGGGCCAACCGGGGCATTGCGGCTTTTTTTGCGCGTATCGTTCAATTGAATGTCCTGCGGATCTTCGCAACGAAACCAGCCCATTTCTTGGGGATGGCGCCGAATACAGTTGGCTCCCATGCGGCAAAGGCAGCCGCTTTGGAAATTTCGCTGCGGGTCGGGTAGGAAATGATCGCCGAGCCCATGGCGAAGCTAGAGCTCTTGCCGGTGATCGACTGGCTCCATGGCAGCAACAACTCGCCTGCATTTTTGCCAACAATCGTCGCGCCGAGCACTTTCTTGCCTTTGAACACGACCTTCAAGAAACCGTCGGTTGCCCCCTCGGCGATGGCACGTTCATTGTGGTCGAAGCCTTCTTTCACCACGGTGATTTTGTCGCCGTATTTCGCCTTCGCATCTGCCTCGGTCATCCCAATTTGAGCGAGTTCTGGCTCAACATAAGTGCACCACGGCAGCGCCGACCAATCGACCTTCGCCGGGACGCCCAGCGTGATTTCCAAGGCTACGTTGGACCCTTCATAGCCCGACACATGGGTCAGACGCGGTCCGTCGCGGCAATCGCCAATCGCGTAGATCGACTTGATCGAGCTGCGGCGGCGTGCGTCCACGATAATGCCGTTGCGGTTCGTCTCGATACCGATGATTTCGAGGCCAAGCTTGCCAATATTGGGTGTGCGGCCCGCCGCGATCAGTAAGTGCGTTCCTGAAATTTCCGGGCCATCGCCAACGGTCACTTTGATCGCACCGGGGTTGCCGCTGACCTTGGCCGCTTTACCGTCTATAAAGGTCACGCCTTCGGCGCGCAGCTTCGCGGCAACGACATTCACCGCTTCGGGATCATCGCGGCCCATCAATCTGCCTGGATTGATTACGGTGACTTGGCTGCCAAGCCTGCGGAAACCCTGCGCCATTTCCATCCCGATTACTCCGCCGCCAACAATCACGAGATGGCCCGGCAATTCGCCAAGATCGAACAGGTTCTCGTTGGTCAGATAGGGAATGCTATCCAATCCCTCGATCGGCGGGAGAGCTGGTTTGGAGCCGGTAGCGATCACGATTCGCGGTGCGCGCAGTTCGCGGCCACCCACTTCAACACTGTGCTTGCCGGTAATGGTCGCCCATTCGCGAATGACCTCGCAGCCCATTTCCTTGAACCGTTCCTGCGAATCGTGCGGCGCGATATGAGCGATGGCGTCATGAATGTGCTGATGTACGCCGGGCCATGTGACCTGCGGCGCAGCAAGCGCGACACCGAATGCGTCCTTGCCACCTTCCGCCGCGCGTTTGGCAGCGGTGAGCAGGGCCTTGGACGGTACGCAGCCTTTGTTGAGACATTCTCCGCCCATTTCATGTGCTTCGATCAGGGCAACCTTCAGCCCGAACAGCGCGCAGCCGCCAGCAGCCGTTAGTCCAGCGGCTCCGCCGCCAATTACAATTGCATCATGGGTAAATTTCATATCGGGACCTGTTGTAACGAAATGGTGCTGCACAGCGAATGGTTTTATGCCAAGCGCCCTAGCAGATAGGCGTCCTGGCAGATTTACTGCGTCCTTGCCTCAACCTTTCGCATTGCGGAGACCGGAAGTTACATGAATATCGAAAACAGCCGCGATTATTATGGTAAAGTGCTTGAGGGATCAGGCGATCTCAAGACCGATGCCTGCTGCACCGCCGAAGCGCCGCCAGCGACGATTATGGCCGCAATGATGAATGTGCATAAAGAAGTCCGCGCCCGCTATTACGGCTGCGGTTTGGTTGCGCCTCAGGCAATTGAGGGCGCGCATATCCTCGATCTGGGTTCGGGCAGCGGGCAGGACGCCTTTATCCTTAGCCAATTGGTTGGCGAATTCGGTTCGGTGACCGGGGTGGATACGACGCCGGAGCAGCTTGCAGTGGCGAACGAACACCTTGAATGGCAACGGGAGAAATTCGGTTACGCCAAGTCGAACGTGAAGTTCGTCGAAGGTGATATCGAGAAACTAGGCGCGCTGGATCTGCCTGCCGGCCATTACGATGTGATCGTGTCCAATTGCGTGATCAATCTGGTGGCGGACAAGGCAGCGGTTTTCGCTGCGGCGCACCGGCTGCTGAAAACTGGCGGCGAGCTGTATTTTTCCGATGTCTATGCCGACCGGCGCGTTCCGGCGGAATTGCTGGATGATCCAGTGCTGCATGGTGAATGTCTGTCCGGCGCGCTTTACTGGGGCGATTTTCATGCCTTGGCGAAGGATGCCGGCTTCACCGATCCGCGTTTGGTCACCAGCCGCCCGCTCGGCATTGGCGACCCGGAAATTGCTGAAAAGCTGGACGGCATTTCCTTCAATTCCGCCACCTACCGTCTGTTCAAGCTGGATGGGCTGGAGTCGGAATGCGAAGATTATGGGCAGGCCGTGCGATATAAGGGCACAATTTCCGGGTCGGAGCGGGTCTTCGAACTGGATGGCCATCACAGTATCGAAGCAGGCCGGATGTTCCCCATTTGCGGCAACAGCTGGAAGATGCTGGCCGATACACGCTTTGCCGAACATTTCGATTTCTTCGGCGATTTTTCCAAGCATTACGGGGTGTTTCCCGGCTGCGGCACCGATAGCCCCTTTGCCAGCATAACGATTGCACCAGCGGATGAAGCGGCAAGCTGTTGCTGAACATATTTCTGACAGGTGCCGCCGGATTGATCGGCGGCGAGATTGCCGCGCGCCTGCTGTCCGCAGCGCACCGGGTGACGGCGCTGGTTCACACCAGCCGTGATATCCGTTCCAATAATGGTAATGCGGTAGAGCCAAGCGAAATTGTTACCGGGGATGTCTCGGCGCCAATGTTCGGCTGGGACAAGGCCGAATTTGACCGTCTGACAGGCACGGCCGATCTGCTGATCCATTGCGCAGCGACGGTCCGGTTCGATCTGGATGATGATGCCTATTCCCGCGTCAATATTGGCGGCGCGGCCAATGCGGTGGAATTCGCTCGCGCCGGGGATATGCCGCTGCTGCATGTCAGCACCGCCTATGTTTGCGGAACGCGGGATGGGCAAATCCTTGAGGATGATCCGCTGCCGAGCCGCGGCTTTGCCAATGGGTATGAGAAATCCAAGGCCGCAGCTGAGCGGCTGGTGCGCGCGAGCGGTGTGCCCTTTGCCATTGTCCGCCCCAGCATCGTGGTGGGGGACAGCGCCAGCGGCGAAATCCGCCGATTCGATACGACTTACGCAGCATTCAAGCTGATCGCCGAGGGCCATGTCCGCCATATGCCTGCGCGCACCGGAGCGACGCTGGATTTCGTGCCAATTGACCATGTCGCAGGCAGCCTTGTCGATATTGCCCAGAATATGCGTAAGGCGGTTGGTGGAACCTTTCATCTGGTATCTGGCAGACCGATCCCAGTTCCTGAATTCACCGCTGCGATCGCTGCATTCCCGCAATTCCACCGGCCTGAATTGGTCGCGCCGGACAGCTTTGATCCAGCCAGCCTACCCCCCTTCGAGCGGCGGCTGTACCGCCGGGTAGCTGGGCTATATGCCAGCTATTTCCAACGCAATCCGCATTTCGACGACCGTGAAGCGCAGGCGATTGCTGGACGGGTTTGTCCGCCAACCGGTGCGGAATATCTGCACCGGCTCATCTCGCATTGTATCGAGGTGGGGTTCTTATCTGGGGAAGCGGTCAACGAACATTCGGATAATGCCGCTCGAGCCTAGCTCGCGCTCCGAAAGCCCACATAATACCGACCTTGAAGTAAATCCAATTGGCCTTGAGCGGCCCCCATGCGGCAATCCGCCGGTCGGAAGTTTCGATCCAGCGCGGCACCAGCCTGACCCTGCCGAGCTTGGCCAGCTTGATACACAAATCAGCTTCTTCCATCACAGGAGTGCCCGGATCGTAGCCGCCAACTGCAAGGTATTGGCTGCGGCGGAAGAACATCGCATGATCGCCGAACAGCAGCCGCACCCCTTGGAAAAACAGATGCGGCCGGGTGATTAACGGCGCGTACCAGGTCTTGATCCAATTATGGAAAGTGGTGAACCAACGGGTCTTGTGCGGCCCCTTGATCAGCGGAGTAAATCCCGCCAGCGCGATGCGCGGATCGGCCATTTCAGCCTCGATCACAGCGATCATATCGCGGGGCGGGACAGTGTCTGCATGAAGCACGCAGACCAGTTCAGTTCTCGCTGCCGCTACGCCTGCGTTGATCTGGATTGCTCGTCCCGGAGCAGTAGTGATGATGCGCCAACCGCTGGCCTTCAGCAGCTCAGGCGTCGCATCCGAACTACCGCCATCGACTGCAATGATTTCTGTCGGGGAAGGGTCCAGCGCCGCCACGATTTCGAATAATTTCGGCAGGGCGCGCTCTTCATCTAGCACCGGGATGACCAGCGTTACCGCACTCACGGCAGGAATTCCGGCCAGTCGGCAAGGTCTTCTGTGGTGTCGATATCGCTGAGCTCGGGGAGCACTGCGGGCCGGATGCCCTGTGCGATAAAGCGCCGTAAAGTTTCTTCGAACACTTGTGACGTGCTCCATTCCATATCGCGGAAGGCAAAGTCTGCATCTTCCCGGTAACCCAGCAGGTAATAACCGCCGTCGCTGGCCGGACCGATCACCATCGGATCGGTTTCCAGCGTATCGCGCGCGGCGCGCAGGACGGCGGGGGTCAGGCCGGGACAATCGCTGCCGATCACAATGGCGGGCGCGAGGACGCGGGCAAGTTTGACGCTCAGGTCGCCGCCGCCTTGGTCGGTGATTTGCAAATCCTCGCCCAGTCTAGCGCGGAAGGCATCGGGTTCCGCGCCGGACACCCGCAGCTCGAAAGGAACCCCGCTTGCCCGCGCGACTTCGACCGTATGGGCGAGCAGCTTGGTATAAATCGCCGCCGCGCCAACTGCGCCGAAGGTCGGGATCAGCCTGGTCTTGGCCTGCCCCGGTTCCGGCCAGCGAGCAAAAATGGAAATCAGCGGTTGGATCATAAACTGGCGATAGCGGCTCGACTGGCGCGGGGCCATAGGGCATGGTCAGGGCCATGTCCCGCTACCGTCTTTTCTTGGCCCTTGGTGCCGCCGCTGTCGCCGCCGCGATAGTGATCGGCGAGCAAAAGCGCCCATTGCGTAAGCGGGCACGCAAGACGGTCCCTCGCACGGCGCGCAATTTGGCGATGGGGGCCAGCTGCGCCTTGGTGATCGCAGCGGCGGAGGAGCCGCTGACCAAGCGGATTGCCCGGTCGAATCTCGAACATGGCCGCGGTTTCGCCCGGCATTTGCCGCGCCCATTGCGGATACTCGGCGGTGTGGCGGCGATGGATTACGGGTTTTACCTGTGGCACGTCGCGACCCATAAAGTGCCTTTCCTGTGGCGGTTCCACCGGATACACCATCTCGATCCGGACATGGATGCCTCCACTGCCATGCGCTTCCACGCGGCGGATATGCTGATTTCTCTGCCATGGCGGCTGGTGCAGGTCCGGCTGTCGGGGGTCAGCCCCAAGAGCCTCGCGCTGTGGCGGCATTTCTTCAATTTCTCGATCTTGTTTCACCATGCCAATTTGCGCCTGCCGGGCAAATGGGACGAGCGGCTGGCGAGGGTCCTGACCACGCCCAAGATGCACGGGATTCACCACTCCAACATGCAGAGTGAACGCGATAGCAATTGGACCAGCGGCCTGAGTTTCTGGGACCGCCTCCACGGCACATTCCGGCAAGATGTGCGCCAAGAAGATCTAGTGATCGGGGTTGGCGATCCGGCGGCGGAAGAAGACGAAACGCTCGAAAATACTCTGTCCGCGCCGTTCAAGCCCTTTCCTTCGTTAAAACGGACTATGTGACAAGTAAATCGGCGCTATTTGACTTGACGCGAGGTTACTTTTCAGCGTCTTGAGCCGATATATAACCATCGAAACAGGGTCGCTCTTTCATGACAGTATCAGCCGTTCGCCCACGTAATCTTGCGCGCCATTCGCTCGCGGCAATCTTGCTGTCCTCTGCTTCGCTCGCGGCCGCGCAAGACGTGCAGATTGTCCAGCCCGGCGCGCCCGGACAGGCTTCGAAACAGATTAGCGCGGATCAGGCGGTGGCGCTGGCCAATACCAGCTATTCTCCGGCTGACGTGACCTTCATGCAGAATATGATCGTCCATCACCGGCAAGCTGTCGAGATGTCGGCGTTGGTGGGTGACCGCACCAATCGCGAAGAATTGGTGGCGCTGGCGGGCCGGATCGACGCCTCGCAAGCGGATGAAATGAATTTCATGGCCAAATGGCTCAGTGACCGGGGCGAGTCGTCCCAAATGGCCAAGATGGACCACTCAGCCCATGCCGGTCACGACATGAAATCAATGATGGGCATGGCCTCACCAGAGGACATGCAGCGTCTGGCTGCAGCCAAGGGCGGCGATTTTGACCGATTGTTTCTGGAATTGATGATCAAGCACCACGATGGCGCGGTGAAGATGGTCAAGGACCTGCTGGAGCAGCCGGGATCAGTCTATGATCCTGTAATGTTTGAATTTACCAGTGATGTGGACACCGACCAGACGGCAGAGATTGAGCGAATGAATGCGCTGCTCGCCAGCCTGTCCGAAGACCCACGCGCGAAATTGACGGCCGGGCTGCGCGATGCAGGCGAGGCGATTAGCGGAATGCGTCTGCTGGCTGCAATGCCCAAGCCGGCCGGTTTCTTCGATCCAAAAAACCCCGCTGATCTGATGCCGGCCAAGCCAAAAAAGGATGCCAAGGAAGGCGAGAATACAGCCGAGGCTGAAGCAGCTGACCCTAAGCGCGGCGAAGATGAGGACAAGACCGATTTCAGCGAACGCTCCCCGCTGCTCGATTTTGCCAATACCGATATGGCGTTTTCCGGCGATACGCTGGTGGTCGGCAATTACCACGGGTTCAATATCTACAATCTGGCCGATGAAGGGATGCCAAAACTGGTCAGTTCGGTCGTTTGCCCCGGCGGACAGGGCGATGTGTCCGTAGTCGGCGATCTGCTGATAATGTCGGTTGAACAGACGCGCGGCCGGGTTGATTGCGGGCTGCAAGGCGTGACCGGCGATGTCAGTGCAGAGCGGTTCCGCGGCTTGCGGATTTTTGACATCAGCGATCTCGCTCGCCCGGTGCAGGTTGGCCAAGTGCAAACCTGCCGCGGATCACACACTCATTCGGTTGTGACGCAGGACTCCGACACCATCGTTGTCTATAATTCGGGGACAAGCCGGGTTCGCGATGAGAAGGAGTTGGCAGGCTGCATCGGCGAAGTGCCGGGCGATGACCGCACTGCCCTGTTCCGTATCGACGTGATTGAAATCCCGATTGCCAATCCAGCGGCAGCGCGCATCGTCGACAGCCCGCGCGTGTTTGCCGACCCGGAAACGGGCCGGCTGGGCGGTTTGTGGCAAGGCGGCGATCATGGTGATGAAACGCAGGACACCAGCCGAACCGATCAGTGCCATGACATTACCGTGTTCCCCAGCCTGAAGATCGCGGCGGGGGCCTGTTCAGGTAATGGAATCATCTTCGATATCTCTGATCCGCTCGCTCCCAAACGGATCGACGAGGTGGTCGACAAGGGCTTTGCCTATTGGCATTCCGCCACCTTCAATAATGATGGTACCAAAGTGCTGTTTACCGATGAATGGGGCGGCGGGGGCCGTCCGCGCTGCCGGGCATCGGACCCGCGCAACTGGGGTGCTGATGCGATCTATGACATTGTCGATGGAAAACTGGTCTTCCGCAGCCTGTATAAATTACCCGCTCCGCAGTCCGATAAGGAAAATTGCGTCGCGCATAATGGCTCGATCATTCCGGTGCCAGGCCGCGATATCTTCCTGCAGGCTTGGTATCAGGGCGGCATTTCCATCATGGATTTCACCGACAGCGCCAACCCGTTTGAGATCGCCTATTTCGACCGCGGCCCGATCAACGATGAACAGCTGATCACTGGGGGCTATTGGTCAGCCTATTGGTACAATGGCCGAATTTACGCGTCGGAAATTACGCGCGGTCTGGATGTCTTTGCACTGGAGCCGAGTGAATTCCTGACCGCCGAGGAAATTGCGGCAGCAGAGGGGGCTGAACAGGGCGGAGCGTTCAATCCGCAGACGCAATATCCGGTGACCTGGCCCAAGTGAGGTGGCTCGCAAAATAACGCGGTACTGCGGGGCTAGGTGACTGGGGACAATTCCCGGGCAATTCTGCGCTTGAACAGCCAGTAAAGCACAGTTCCGGCCGCGACCATCCCGGTCACAGACAGTACTGCGAGAGCCGGGACCTGAAGTGCCATCCAAACCAGCATCAAGACAGCGACTGGAAAGATGATCAGCCACCGTTTGCCAATCGTGTCCGCCATTCCTCTGAAATTGTTCCGCCAATGCACGGCGAACGAGATGAGAATCAAAGCCAGGCCGACTTGCTCAACCGCTACCGTCAATACAGCCAGGGTTTTGAACGTACCGGAAAGCGCGAGCGCGAAGACCAGCAGCGCATAGGCCAGAATTGAAAAATCAGGGGTAAGGAAGCGCTCCGAAACATGGGCGAAGAAGCGTGGCAACAGCTTGCGCTCGCCCATGCCAAACAGGATTCGCGGCATCACCACGAAGCTGTTGAGTTGGTTGGTTGCGATGGAGAACACGGCTGTCGCGCTGATGGCAACCGCCCCCCATTCGCCAAACAGGCTCAGGCCCGCTGCCGCCAAGGGTGTGTCTGCGGACGCTGGGTCTGGATTGATGGCAATATAGGCCCACTGAACAAGGGCATAAAAGACCGCCACGCCAAACAAGCCCATGAATATCGAACGGTAGATCGTACTGCGCGGGTTCTTCGCCTCTCCTGCAGAGATGCTGGCCATTCCATATCCGGAATATGCGTAGGCGATCAATAAGGCGACCGATTCGAGGCCGGAGAATTCCGGCAATTGCACGTCGATTGGCAGGCCATTCGTGCCCAAGCCGAGCAAAATTAGAAGGAACAGCGGCGCCAACTTCAGCACTGTCCCGACCCAAATTCCGCCAAGCGAACGTTTGGTGCCGATGATGCTGAGTGTTGTCATCGAGGCAATCAGACCGACAATCGTAACTGGTCTGGCAATTGTCCCTTCAAAAAACGGAAATAATGCCGCCATGTAGGAAACTAGGACGTGAAAATTGGCTGCCCGGCCCGCCGTATTCGCACAGATGGTCAGCCATCCCATTTGGAAGCCGGCATATTTGCCCAGCGCAGTTTCGGCGAACAGCTGGCCACCGCCAGACCGTTCGAACAGCGTTGATAATTTGGCAACGATGGAGGCAATACAGGCGAGAGGGATCGCAAATAGTAAAATCGCAATTGGTGAGAAATTTCCAAGGTTCAAATAAAGAACAGCGGGCAAAGCAAAAATACCCGCGCCGACCATCCCGTTCAAATTGATCAGAACGGATCCGGAAATTCCGACCACACGAGGTGGTTTTACTTGCCCTGTCACTTGGCCCCCCAAAGACATTTTTCACAGCATATTAAGACAAGGGGAGAAGTACAAGTAACGCCTGTTGATAGTTGTCGTAAAATATTTATTTCAATTGCGGAGGCGATCGTAGATGAGTCTCCCGCCAGTTCAAATCGTCTATTTCGATCGGGCCCCGATCAGCGATGAACAATTGATCACTGGCGAATATCAGCCCGCTTTGGTCTTGGCGATCCATTGGTCGATCTGCGTTTCCAGCAGATTGAGCGGAACCGAACCGCCGCCTAAAACCGTATCGTGGAAGCCGCGAATATCGAATTTCTCGCCTAGCTCCGCTTCGGCTTTCGTGCGCAGTTCCTGAATGCGGATCATGCCGATTTTGTAGGACGTGGCCTGTCCCGGCAGCACGAAATAGCGCCGCACTTCTGATCGAGCTGTCGTTTCCGGGAGGGGGGCGTTTTCAAGGCAGTAGGCAACGGCCTCATCCTCGGTCCAGCCCTTCGAGTGGATACCGGTATCAACGACAAGGCGGATCGCGCGCCACATTTCGTTCTGCAACCGGCCGAAATCGGAATAGGGGTCTTTAAAGCCGCCCATTTCCTTGGCCAATGCTTCAGCATAAAGGCCCCAGCCTTCGCCATAAGCAGGGATATAGTTGCCCTGCGCTCGGAACAGCGGCACGCCCTCAAGCTCTTGCGCGATCGAACTTTGCATGTGGTGGCCCGGATTCCCCTCGTGATAGGCAATCGTCTCGAGCACCGGGATCGGCATAGCTGTCATGTCCGAAAGGTGCGCATAATAGACACCGGGGCGCGATCCATCAGGTGTGCCGGTCTGGTAGTGTTGCGCTGCGCCATCCTGTTCGCGGAATGGTTCAACGCGGCGTACTTCAAGGTTTGCCTTGGGTAGACGCGCTCAGCGGAGCGCTCGAAATGGCGGCGGCTGAGGCCAAAAGCAGGGCGGCGATAGTCTTCATGTCTGCTGCATCCTTCGTCCTGGTTCAATCTCCGGATGAGTATGTGTCAACAGCGGGCGAAAGAAAAGGCCCGGCGGATCGCTCCGCCGGGCCTTTCTGTTGGCTTGGTGGGAAACGGTGGGCTTAGAAGCCCATGCCGCCGCCCATTCCGCCCATTCCGCCCATATCAGGCATGCCGCCGCCGGAATTCTTGTCTTCCGGTGCGTCTGAGATGGCTGCTTCGGTGGTGATCAGCAGACCAGCAACTGATGCCGCATCCTGAAGCGCGATACGAACGACCTTGGTCGGATCGATCACGCCCGCAGCGACGAGGTTTTCATACACGTCGGTTGCAGCATTGAAGCCCATGCTTTCGTCGCCTTCACGGAGCAAATTGCCCGAGATGACAGCGCCATCATGGCCAGCGTTTTCGGCAATCTGGCGGATTGGCGACAGAATCGCCTTACGCACGATGTCGATCCCGCGGGTCTGGTCGTCATTTTCGCCCTTCAGGCCTTCGAGAGCTTTGGTAGCGTACAGCAGAGCCGTACCGCCGCCGGGGACAATGCCTTCTTCGACAGCAGCACGGGTTGCGTGCAGCGCATCGTCGACGCGGTCCTTGCGTTCTTTCACTTCGACTTCGGAAGCGCCGCCGACCTTGATCACGGCAACACCGCCAGCGAGTTTCGCTAGACGTTCTTGCAGCTTTTCCTGATCGTAATCGCTGGTGGTTGTTTCGATCTGTGCTTTGATCTCGCCAACGCGGGCCTTGATGTCTTCAGCTGAACCGGCACCATCGACGATGACGGTGTTGTCCTTGTCGATCGTGACGCGCTTGGCTTCGCCGAGCATGCCCAGAGTGACAGTTTCCAGCTTGATGCCGAGGTCTTCGGAAATCATCTCGCCTTTGGTCAGGATCGCGATGTCCTGCAGCATGGCTTTGCGGCGATCGCCGAAACCAGGTGCCTTAACTGCCGCGATTTTGAGACCGCCGCGCAATTTGTTGACTACCAGAGTAGCCAGCGCTTCGCCTTCGATGTCTTCGGCGATGATCAGCAGCGGACGACCGCTTTGGACCACAGCTTCGAGGATCGGCAGCATCGCCTGCAGATTGGCAAGCTTCTTTTCGTGGATGAGAATATAAGGGTTCTCAAGTTCCACCGACATCTTTTCCGGGTTGGTGATGAAGTAAGGCGACAGATAACCGCGGTCAAACTGCATGCCTTCGACAACTTCGAGTTCAAATTCGAGGCCCTTGGCTTCTTCGACGGTGATTACGCCTTCCTTGCCGACCTTTTCCATGGCTTCAGCGATTTTCTCGCCGACTTCCTTGTCGCCATTGGCAGAAATGATCCCGACCTGAGCGATTTCAGCCGAACCGGCTACGTCCTTCGAACGCGCTACTAGGTTTGCAACAACCTTGGTTACAGCCAGATCGATGCCGCGCTTCAGGTCCATCGGGTTCATGCCCGCTGCGACCGACTTCATGCCTTCGCGAACGATCGCCTGACCCAGAACGGTCGCTGTGGTGGTGCCGTCACCGGCGAGGTCGTTGGTCTTCGACGCAACTTCCTTGAGCATTTGCGCGCCCATGTTCTCGAACTTGTCTTTCAGTTCGATTTCCTTGGCGACGGTTACGCCGTCCTTGGTGATGCGAGGTGCGCCGAAGCTCTTGTCGATAACCACGTTACGGCCTTTGGGGCCGAGCGTTACTTTCACTGCATTGGCGAGGATATCCACGCCGCGCAGGATGCCTTCGCGTGCGTCACGCGAGAACTTTACGTCCTTGGCTGCCATGATAAAATTCCTTTGATTTGGGTTAGTGGAGGGAAGCGTAAGGTCCGTCGGCTCAGCCGAGGATCCCCATGATGTCGCTTTCCTTCATGATCAGCAGTTCTTCACCGTCGAGCTTAACCTCGGTGCCGGACCATTTGCCGAACAACACGCGGTCGCCGGCCTTTACGTCGAGCGGGGTGATTTTGCCGTCTTCAGCCTTGGTACCTGTTCCCACGGAGACGATTTCGCCTTCGCTGGGCTTTTCCTTGGCGCTATCAGGAATGATGATGCCGCCAGCGGTCTTTTCTTCGGCTTCAATCCGACGAACCAGAACGCGGTCGTGCAGGGGGCGGAATGCCATAACTTTGACCTCTTCTTCAAGAATGAGTGAATACTCTCGTTGGCACTCCCGGTATGAGAGTGCCAACGAGAGGGCATATGTGGATGCACTGATCAGGAGTCAACGGGACGACTAGATAAATTTTCAGATTTTTTGGGGTCACCGGAGACCGGTTAAACCAGCCTGAGTTCCATCCGCCGCGCCCAGCGCCATGTGAGCAGGATAGACGCGACCAGTAATCCGGCAGCCAAACCGATCCACACGCCTACACCTTGCAATGAAGTATTGAGGCCAAGCCAAACCGAGATGCTGAATCCGGCTGCCCAATAGCTGATCACGGCAATGACCATTGGCACCCGTGTATCCTGCAATCCGCGCAGATTACCTGCCGCAACTGCCTGAATGGCATCGACCAGTTGGAAGATCGCTGCGAGTAACAGGAACTGTACCGCGAAGCCGACCATCGTCGCGTTTTTGGCGGCATCGACATCGACATAAATCGACAGCACCGTAAGCGGCGCAAATGCCATAATTGATGCTGTGATCACACTGAAGCCGACCGCGATGCCCATTGCGACCCAGCCAGCTCGGCCGATCGCATCAGTATCACCGGCGCCGTAATGATAGCCCACCCGAATGGTCGAAGCCTGCCCGATCCCAAACGGTATCTGGAACGCGAGCGCGGCCACTTGCAGCGCGATCGTATGACCGGCCAGTTCCGACGGGCCGATCCGGCCCATCAGAAATGCCGCTCCGCTGAACAATCCCGCCTCGGCAATGATCGTGAACATGATCGGGGTGCCGATCCGGATGATGTCCTTCATCCGGCCCCATTCAGTGCGCCACCAATTGCCGAAAATACGGTAGCGGCGCAGCCGCCGGTCCCATGATATCGCCACTACATAGGATGCGAGGATAAACAGCGACGTCACTACGCTGGCCAGCGCAGAACCCTCCAGCCCTAGGGCTGGCGCACCAAGATTGCCGAATACCAGCACCCAATTGGCTAGAACACTGACCCCGATGGCCGACGCAATTATCATCGTGGCGAAGATCGGACGATCGAGCGCGGACACAAAGATTCTGAGTACGTTGGCCAGAATCATCGGGATCATCGCCCAGATGATTATGTCCATGAACGATCCCGCCATCGCGGCAATCTTGGGGTCTTGCCCGGTGAGCAGCATCAGCCGCTCGCCGTTCAGGCACGCGATCATGCCAAAGACACCGGCCACAACTGCGATCCACAGACCCATCCGGACGCTGCGGCGAACCTCCCGAACGGCATGACGGCGGCGGCCTAGCTCGGCAGCGATCAAGGGCGCAACAGCCCCAGTCAGGCCGGAAAGGCCCCATAGCACCAGCCCGAACAAGGCAATTGCCAAACTGGAAGCGGCCAGTTCAGTCTCACCCAGACGCGCGACGAATATTACATCGACTGCATGGACCAGCATTTGCAGTAAATTCGCGGCCGCGAGCGGCCAGGCGAGCTTCATGGTCGCCGAAAACTCGGTACGCCATGGTCCGTGACTCGGTGAAGGGGCGGGTGCGTGAGGCATAAAGCCGTCCCGGTTAGGCGGACGAGCGCAATCCGAAAAGGCCTTCGTCGCAGCAGGAATGTAGTCTGCCGCCAAGTGTTGCCCCTTTCACTCGCCACTCAGGCCCGCTACTCGGGATACTTACCGGGGCTCTCTTGCGAAAACCGATGGCAAACGGGGAAACAGATTATGGCCCATGAAGGTGCATCGATGCTGCGTGACGGCGTTTTGTTGCTTGGCTTTGCACTGGCGTTTGTGCTGCTGTTCCGGCGGTTTGGGCTGGGTGCGACACTGGGATATCTGATCGCAGGGGCGGTGGTTGGCCCGCAGGTACTGGGCTTGGTCGGCGATGCGGAACAGATGATCACCGTGGCCGAATTGGGTATTGTGATGCTGCTGTTCGTGGTTGGTCTGGAGCTTGATCCCAAACGATTGTGGCGGATGAAGACTGCAATATTCGGGCTTGGTGCGGCGCAAGTTGTCGCTTGCGGGCTGGCAGTGACGGCGGTGATCTATTTCGCGGCGAGCTATCCGCTGGCGGCTGCCCTAGCGATTGGTCTGCCGCTGGGTTTGTCCTCTACGGCGCAGGTGTTGCCGATGCTGCAAAGCTCGGGCCGCCTCCGCACCCCATTTGGCGAACGTGCCTTTGCGATCCTGCTGTTTCAGGATTTGTCAATTATCCCGCTGATTACCATCGTGGCTGCAATGAGCGCCGATGCAGCTGGTGCTGGGGCAGGGGCCGACGCTGGTATGCCGGGCTGGCAGTTGGCGCTGATCACGCTGGGCGCAATTGCCGGATTGATCGCGGCGGGCCGGTTCCTGTTGCGGCCCTTGTTCCGCCTGATCGGTAACCTCAACGAACGGGAAATGTTCGTTGTGGCGGGACTGTTTACGGTGCTGGGTTCGGCGTGGGTGATGGAATCGCTCGGGCTATCGACTGCCTTGGGTGCGTTTATCGCTGGCGTGATGCTCGCTGATACGCCTTACCGGCACGAGCTGGAGGCAGATATCGAACCGTTCCGTTCAATCCTGCTGGGCATGTTCTTCCTGGCGGTCGGGATGATGCTGGATCTGGGCGTGATCGCGGAAAATCCCTTCTTCGTGGTGTCGATGGCGATTGCCCTGATTGCGGTAAAGACGTTGATCATTCTGGCAATCGGATTGGCAGTGGGGATGGCGTGGCGCGCCGCGTTGGCGCTCGGCTTGCTGCTCAGCCAAGGCGGTGAATTTGGCTTTGTACTGTTCACGCAGGCCCAGAATGGGGGGCTGATTTCGGGCGAGACATCCAGCCTGTTCGGCGCGATTGTGACCTTGTCGATGGCGGCCACACCGTTCCTGATGATGGCCGCGAGCCGGATGCGGCAACCCAGCAGCGGTGACAGCGAGCGCGAGGGACCAAGTTCGAAGGGGCGCAGCGATGGCGCCAGCGCTTTGGTAATTGGTTATGGCCGGTTTGGTCAGACAGTGTCGCAGATGATGACTGCGGCGGGTATCCGGGTGACGTTGATCGATAGCAAAGTTGACCAGATCGATGTGGCCGGAGAATTCGGTGCCAAGGTCTATTACGGCGACGGCACCCGAATGGATCTGCTGCGGCAGGCCGGGGCAACCGAGGCGACGGTAATCGCGTTCTGTATCGACAAGGATCAGCTGACCACCGAATTGCTTGAGGGAGTGCGTGAGGCATTTCCGCAGGCGTCCGTCTTTGTGCGGGCATTTGACCGGCGCACGATTATCAAGCTGCGGGGCGCGCAAGTTCAGGAAATGGTCCGCGAGGTAATGGAATCCGCAGTGGTCATGGGCCGGGCGGCATTAACCGGCCTTGGTCTCAGCCTACAGGAGATCGAGCGCGCAGAAAACTCCTATCGCACCCGCGACAAGGAGCGGCTGGACGTACAGCTTGAGGGCGGCGATCTCCGGGCTGGGAAGGAACGATTCATGCCGAGGGAGGGCGGCCAGGTGGGCGACGATGTCACGCCCCAGCAGGATTAGGCCCCAGCAGGATTAGCGGCGGCTCAAAGCGACCAACGCCAAAGCTATGACCGCCGGGATGGTCTGTAGCACCAAGATTTTGGGCGCGACTGTCAATGCGCCAAAAATCCCCGCTGCCGCCACAAACAACAGCAAACACGCAGCGATCTTGTCTGCCCAGAGTTGGTCCTTGATCAGGCGGGACCAAACCAAGCCTACCGCCAGAAAGGCGTTATATATGCCTTGATTTGCGGCCATCGCCGTAGTCGGTTCAAACAGTTCAAGCGGCAGCGAAGGAAAGGCCACCGGGCCGCGAGTAGTCCATGCAAATATTTCAAACCATGCGATGTAGAAATGCAGCAGCGCGATGGCGCTGATCAGGATGCTGGCTGCTTTGCGCATTGTTTTTCCTCCGTTAAACTTCAATCGTTTCCGCATTGTATAGCCTCATGTCAGGTGCAGCGGCCAGCAGCGGTGTCAGTGAAGCGATGAACTGCCGGGATTCCGGGACTGCAAAATGGGTCAGCAATGCGTCTTGGTCGCGCCAATATTCAACGAAGCGGAACAGCTGGCGGTTTTCCTGATCAACCGACACCGTATGATCGATGCAGCCATCTTCTGCGCGCGATCTGACGACATGGGCGAGACTGTGTTCAAGCACTTCTGCCTCGCAGCCTGTTTTCGCGATTGCCTTGCCGATAACGATGATCATCACAGTTCCCCTGAGGCACCAGCGTAGGGGACCCGGCCCGTTCACACCATTGATAATGGGGCAACGCAAATGAGCCAACGAAAAGGGCGGCACCTTGCGGTACCGCCCTCCCATCTGCGGGCGCTTCAAGACACCCACAAAACTTTTGGTAAGATTACTTGAGCTCGACGGTACCGCCGGCTGCTTCGATCTTGCCCTTGATTTCTTCGGCTTCTGCTTTGTTGATGCCTTCTTTGATTGGCTTCGGAGCAGATTCAACCAGACCCTTGGCTTCGGTAAGGCCGAGGCCGGTGATGGCACGAACTTCCTTGATTACCTGGATCTTCTTGCCGCCGTCGCCGGTAAGGATGACGTCGAATTCGGTCTGCTCTTCAGCAGCTTCGGCGCCAGCAGCGGCTGGGCCAGCAACTGCAACAGCAGCAGCGGCGCTAACGCCCCAAGTTTCTTCCAGTGCGGTAGCAAGTTCAGCTGCCTCAAGGACAGTCAGCTTCGAAAGTTCTTCTACGAGTTTGGCGATATCGGCCATGATTTAATACTCCAAATTGAATGGTTTGACCCGGGGCGAAAATGCTTCGTTTTCGGGTATGTTCTGATGAAAAACTGCTTACGCCGCTTCTTTGGTGCTGTACGCGCCAAATACACGAGCGAGCTTTGCAGCGGGTGCGTTGACGACCTGTGCGATTTTCGTCGCAGGGGCCATAACAAGACCCACCAGCTTGCCGCGTAGCTCGTCGAGACTTGGCATAGAGGCAAGTGCCTTCACGCCAGCTTCGTCGAGTACCAGCTTACCCATTGCGCCGCCGACGATTTCGAGCTTGTCGTTCGTCTTGGCGAATTCCACGGTAGCCTTGGCAGCAGCGACCGGATCGGTCGATGTGGCCAGAGCAGTCGGGCCAGTGAGCAAATCGCCCAGGCCTTCGTAATCCGTGTCTTTCAGGGCAAGCTTGGCAAGACTGTTTTTCGCAACCTTATACGATGCACCAACATCCCGCATCTTTGCGCGCAGATCAGTGGATTGTGACACTGTCAGGCCGAGATTGCGCGTGATAACCACGACGCCGCTCTCTGCAAAGGTCGAGTTGAGGGCAGCAACCGCGTCGGATTTTTGCGAACGATCCATGCCTTACTCCTTCATTATGGCCGCGAGAGATAGATCCCGCACGGCCGGCTACATTGTTCGCTACCAGAAAACCGGAAACGAGCGAGTCCATTGAAGGGGAAGGAGGTGCGCCATCCAATTTGGATGGGCGCGGTGCGAAGGCTATACAGCGCTTCGCGAATAATCTCTGTCCCCGCCTAGGCTGGAAATTAAGATGGCCAGATTGCCATCACCAACTGTCTTGGACGGATGTTCACTGGACCCGTCAGCCCAGCGAACGACGGAGCAGTTAGCAGAAAGGCCGAACGGGTCAACCCCATCCGGCCTTTCATCCAGGGCGGAATCATAAATAGTTAATGCAATTTGGTTTGCGATCGATTCAGTAGGGCTCCGGAAGGAGCCCTTTTATGGCGATGGCATTTCTGGATCACATTGAAGCGATTGAAGACCCACGGATTCCGGGAATGGTGCACTATCCATTGCCGGAGATTCTTCTGGTCGTCCTGGTAGGTTTTTTGT
>Ga0335396_10001522_pt1 | contig 29489 bp, 24 predicted proteins | sample FRY02_FD_205743 | JGI IMG/M metagenome (GOLD analysis project Ga0335396, IMG submission 205743) | Freshwater microbial communities from Lake Fryxell liftoff mats and glacier meltwater in Antarctica - FRY-02 (spades assembly) (version 2) | ecosystem: Environmental > Aquatic > Freshwater > Ice >... | reverse complement strand
AATTCAAGAGACGCCGAGATCCCTTTCGCTTTGAGATACGCCAATAACCCATCGATTCGTGGTGGATCCATTGCCTTCGCAGGAGCCTTCACCGCAGGAGCCTTCACCACAGCAGCCTTCACCACAGGAGCCTTCACCACAGCAGCCTTCACCACAGCAGCCTTCACCACAGCAGCCTTCACCACAGCAGCCTTCACCACAGCAGCCTTCACCACAGCAGCCCCCGTAGTCGGCAATGTTCCTGCAGAAGTAGCTAGTCCTTCTCTAAAAATTACAAACAATAGAAATGGACCCGAGAAGAGCCATACCCAACTCTTGCCAACATCGTTTAATCGGCGAACAGTAATAGCGAATAGTGGAAGAATCAAAAATACAAAGAGCTGGTTGAACCCCGCTGCAATAATCCACGAAAAAATGACGAAATGAAAATATTCGCGCCTACTAGTCTTGCCACTGAAATCGAAGTACCCGACGAATGCGTGTTTTATGCTCGCCCCAAACTCAACAGCCCTACTAGCGCGCGCCAATGTTCATCTCCCTTCAATTAAACTTCTTGCAAAACTAATTGGTCGAACGAGTCCGAGATTGCCGCCAACCGAATTACAATCGGCACCATCGCAGGCGACTCTATTACCGGTTACAGCTGTCGCTATCCCTACAAGATTGCCTTTATCGTCGACCATGGGGCCGCCTGAGTTTCCTGGATTGATCGTCACTTCGACTTTGTAGAAGACCTCAGACTGGCTATCTGTGTACCCGGCAATTGTCCCCTTGGTTAGAGTGACAGTGAACCCACCGACACCTGGATACCCAATAACCCTGATATCCGAACCGAGTACAAGATCACCGTATTTGGGAATCAGAACTGGATATTGTCCAGGCTTTACACCGATAATCCGGATTGTTGCCAGGTCGCTTACTTCATCTGCTTTGAGTAATTCAGCGTCATAAAAGACGTCTGGTTCCTTTGAAGCTACAGAGGTAATTCCGATCGCGATCTGGTCACATTCAGGAGATTCAGGATCAATATTAGCCACATGTGCGTTTGTTAGGACCCGCGTACCATCTCCTATGAACACGCCGCTACCCGTCCAGCAAACGTATCTGCCATCAGTAACTTCAATGTAAACGACTGCCGTAATAGGGTCGGACGAAGCGTTTGCGGCTACCGCACTAGAACTGTCTTCCGTCGGAATGGTCGTTCCGGTCGTATCGGCTGACGCAACAGCAGATTCTGTTTTTAATGGCGCTGGACCACTTGTGCCACCTCCAAAAAATAATAGGGCCATAGTCGCGACCAGCAAAGTCGATGCAATAGCCAACTTCGGAATGTTGAAGGACCGCACGCCAGCATTGGTCTTATTTATGATTAATAGGGACCCTACGATAACCGCCGTAATCGACAAAATTAAAGTTACGTAAATCGGAAATTGAAAATGAACATTCGCGGCATCTTCGTAATTATTAGGTAGCAACAGTTTTATGAAACTGCTACCCGCCCACAACAGCACGACCTGGAGCAGTTTGATTATCGACAAAAGGATGAGCGCCACACCAGCGATGCGAGACAAGACTGCTATATCACTGGTTAACAGAACAACTGCAAGCAAGACGGTTGCCCAAGTTAAAACTCCGATGACGAAGTTGCCGAACAACGAGTCGCCCGAAATCTCAATCCTCCCATTCATTTTTGTTGACGTTGCAGCGAGCCAAACCATTTGGTTGACAATTGCCAAACCAAAAGCGCAGACTAGAAGAGCCGCTCTTAACGGTTCTACACGTCGGCGATTCATTTTCGTGTGTGGCTCAAGTCCAGTAATTAGCTCTACGCCAAGGAACATGCCGATTGTGAGAGCGAGAACCAGGCCAGGACCCTGACCAAGCAGACCCTTCGACAAATTGATACCTGCAAGCGCAAAGCCAGGAAGGATCCCCCGGATCAGACCAAGGCCAAGCATTCCCGTACCCGCAAGCCAGCCAAGTAAAGCCGCGCCACTTGCCGAGAGATATATCCCTACATTTCGCAATGGCGATCGCAGGAGGATCCCAAGGAACAGGAAAACCGTTGCTATGCCAATAATGACTCTGCCACCGAGCATCTCAGAGAGAGTGACTGTCTTATTTTCAAGACCCGGTAAGCGGACGTGCGCCCACGGTATAAACGCGGTCAGCACGAGTGCGATGGATGCCAAAATTTGAGGCAACATTTCCATTAAAGTGTTTGCAGATTTTGCTGTAGGTCCGAGTGCTTTTACTTTCGACTCAGGTGTACCTACAGATCCAGAAGTAGCCGACTCGTAACTACCAAATTCGCTCATGAATACGGGTCGGGTTGCGTAGTAGTTGTTAGCGATGAGTACGCAGAAATCGCTTCGGCGATGGGTGCCTCAATCCCGCCACTTCGCCGGAGTTGAGCCGCTGCGACGACTAGGACGAGAACGCCAACTGGGCCCAAAACGAGGCCGTGAATTAACCCTGAAAAGTAATTAACCCCCATAAATCCAGCGAATAGGACCCCAATCAGCGCCCATGCAAAACACCAGATGGTTACAAAGATCAAGACAGCGGCGAGACTTAAATTGGTTATCATCGCTAACCTCTCGGACGTTCGATCGAGAGGTCTCTTACCGGCTTGATCTCATCATCAGGCGTAAATCCGATCATTTGCTTCAAATCTGCTTTTTTCCCGTATTCCAAAACCCACGTCATGAAAATTAACGGTGCCCCAATCTCAATAGGAAAGGATCCGAGATTAAGTAGGTGTTCGGACGTACAACGCCCCTCCACGTTGGACTCCATCAAACCTGACGTCGGAGAAAATAATCTCGCAGAAAAATCATTTAGTGGTTGATCTTCTCCAGCGACTGAACTGTATAGGAAGTCCAATGGGTCAAATAATCTAAATGCTTTAATGGTTTGAGGGTCATGGGACGTTTTGGAAAATACTTCCTTTAAGCTCGTCGATCCAAACCATGCGCTTAAACCGTCCAAAACCCCTCGGGTGTACTTACGCCTAAGTTCGCTGCCACTAACTTCTTCCACGAAGTCAGATCGAGGATTTAATACCATACGACCATCCGCGCGCTTGAGCCCTGGCAAGTCTCTGGTGACAGAGGTGTCCCCTTCGGGCGAGTTAACTACGTCTAGAACTATCCCCGAATACTCTTCGTTCCATTTCGCCCTAAGACCTTCAAAGACCTCTTTTAGGTAGCCCACGCGGTGAATTTGGCTCCATATTTGCCTTTGTAGATCCATCTTTTGTCTGTCATCTTGCAAAAATCGAGCGGTTGCGAATTGAGGAGGCCTAGGAATACTTACGAGTTGATCATCTCGGTCTACAACATCGGCTAAACGGCCAAAGGGCGAGTGCACAATCTCGCGAATAACTCGGTTCCAGTCGGCGAACTGGCGCTGCATGAACGTGAGTCGAGTAAATTCCTTAATGGCAGTCAAGGTTTGCTTTATCATGATTTCAATCTCGCCAAGTTCGTCCCTCCGTTTAAAGTCATTCTTCCGAAGACTGATCGCCAAGAGCACTACTTTCGTACAGAGCGCCACAATAAAGCCAGCCAACCATAGAACTCCAGCGATAATAAAAAATATTGAGCCGAAAATGGCAATAGCGAAAAATTTAGATACGGCAAATAGAATGCCTAAGACGCCAAGACCAGTAAGCGAACTGAAGATAATCTTCTTAAATGGTGACTCAGCAGGCTTTTCAGTCTCGGCCAGTCCTTTCACTCGGTCTTCTATCTCGGCAATACGATTTTCTACAATTGAACGATCGATGCCTGCTTGAATACTTCCGGCGATGCGCACCAGCACCGATTGACCATGCTCTGTCTCTAACTTTTCTATTAAACCAGTTAGACGGGCTCGTAAATCTGTAATCGACTCTTTAGGAAGTGATTCTTCTGCTACTAGGGCGGAAATTCGCTCCGTCTCAGCATGAATCCGCTCATCGCGGTTCATGGTCGTTCGCACTCTGCTCTCCACTGGCTTATCAAGAGTCTTAGCTGGTTCCGGCGCTGATGGAATCGGCGTATCAAAAAGATCTTCAATCCTTGCCTCGTCGAGACACTCCTGAAATCGTTTTACCGAAGGGTAGTCAAGCAGGTCAATAAATTTGACATCCTCATCCCACGAAAGTTTGGCCAATAAATCCGGGTGGATCGGCAAGTATGTGACAATTGGCTTGGGCCCAACGACTGTTGGCATTGTGAACACGAAACGCGTTCCTGCCTGCTCAAGACTAGAGATCCCATCCGGAAGTTTGGACCCATCAAGTAGCGCCCAAGAGGACTTCGCAAGAAACTCCCATGTGGCTCTCTCTACCGAAGCCCCTGGGGCCAATAGCGTGAAATCTTTGATGTCATGCAGTGTGGCCATTCGGCGCGAAAGTTCGGTGGTAAGTGCCTCGGGCGTGTCGTAACTGGATCCCTTGATGGTCACGAGCGAATCGCTTCCAAAGAGCACATCCTGAAACGCGTCGACGAACCTTTTAGCGTGTCCATCGATCTCGTCTCGAACAGTTGAAACGACGGCGCGTTTAAGATACCCGCCAAATCCATCAAACCACTTCTTAATGGCCGCGAAGAAACCAACACGGATTTTCTCCTCGCGCTTTTCTGGTATATACGGTTCATAACCGAAATGACCGCCCGTTATTACCTCTTTGGTAAATGCATTTAACAAGACCGGTTCGTCCTCGACCATTTTAATCGACGCTGACGTCGCTAGAGCAAAGCCCGAATCAGGTGACATGACTTTTCTCACTGCACTATCAAGTAAGAAGCCAGCGCTTGCTGCCCGCGCCAATGCCCGCACCATTCTGGTCGGCTTGCTGACGCTCATTGTGTGATCTTGTACGTCAATAATCGGCAGCTTCGTTTCGCAAGCAAAACCACCAGTTGCGATTAGTGCGGTGAAGGCAACTGTTGCCGGCCCATCCCCTCCAATCGGCTGCAGGGGCAGGTTGACATCGACAAAGTTCCTTGCTTCGTGTAGAAAATTAATTGAGTACCCAGACGGAAGGTGTTTGTCATTGAACTTTGACTCAGCAGCCAGGATCGAAATGGTGTAAAAACGCGTCACCGTTTTATTCCTAGGCGGGTAAGAATCATATACGGCTGCCATCAGTCGTTCTTCGGCGTTAACTCTCTCCTTTGTCGTACTGCCAATATCGCCACTACGACATGACACGACTACAACTTCGCGCCACGGCTCCGCGTTCATTTCGGCGGCCATTTCGCTCCATTCCTCGGAGTTTGGAATGACGGTCGGCCACTCTAACTCGCCAGCGGAGGCTTTCGAAATGTCTACAATCCGAACATTGCCAAGCAAGCCGGCGACGTGCCACTCATCTACGCATGCAGCTATCTGATCTTGCTCCTCATCGGCGAGGTAGAGCGCTACGAGGACAAGCCGATTACTTGAATGGCGCACAATTACTTAACCCCGCAATTTCGATTTCGAAGTATCAGTACCAATCGTATATTCGGCTATCGCATCACGTACTTTTCCATATTGCCTGATTAGATCCACAACGATTTCGCGAGTAATCGCCCCAGACGTGTTCAAATTCGTTGTATCATCTGCGGAAACAATCGTGCCATCTTCTCTCACGCGCTCGTCGCCGGTATACGGCTCGTTTTTTAGTTTTTCGAAATAGTTCAGTTGTGAATTCAAAATTGCGATCATCTCGGCCTTACGGGAGGCTGGCGTGTTCTCGCCTCCAGTAATCTCTGCAAATCGAAAATTATCGATGGCCGACAGAACGGTCGAGCCATCGTCAATCATCTGCTTAAGTTCACCTGCGACCCTGAAATCGGCCACTTGCACTAGATCGTCGGCCGGCACACCAAAACCAAACAAAGCCTTGTAAGCAAGGAATGCTTTTTCACGTTTCGTCGGCAGGTCGATGAATGACAACGGAATCGACATTAAAATTGACGTCACCGTAAATTCTCCACTTGAATCGAAGGGGGCAAACGCTGGATCCGGAAACCCGATCGGACCTTCGTTCGTCTGCACCTGCGATCCTTCACCGACGTCCTTAGTCGCCATACCGAGCAGTCGGGCAACTGCGAAACCTCGGATGATCGCTCCAACAACATCAGGAGGAAATGGAATTACTTCGTCTAGTGTTCGCGCCCGCTTAAACGCTAACCATGTACGAAAATCCGACTTTCCCTTTCTCCGTTCCTCGTTTCCATACCTTGCTATTGGCTCCGTGAATGAGCGAATCATCCCGGGGAATATCGGATTCTCAATGAAGTTTGTGATTACTGCCGTCTCAATGTCTCGGTCGCCGAAGTATTTGTCGATTGGGCCGTCTCCGAGTTTTAGGTGATTACGTATTTGTGCTTCGGCAATGGCGTAGGCTGGATGACCTGGAGCGAACGGAAGGGGCTCAATTACTGCCGTTAATGTCAGTTCGGAATTTGGATATACAACCTTGTAGTACGTCATGTCAACTTCGCAAAGAGGCTGCGCCTGTTCTAAGGCCCTGTTGAATTGAGTTTCAAATTTTTTCAGTCGATCGATCTTCGACTCGTCAGAAAGAAATGAAGATAGCCCTTCCGAAAAACGGCGAGCTAACTCGTGTCCATCCCGCATCAGCCAGTTATCAATCCTGTCTTCGAGATCTTCTCTCTCCAAACCTATTTTCAGAGCTAGCGGCGAAGAAGCAGAAAATTCTACTTTCCTGCCCTCTTTCAACCACAACAATGGCTCGACGGAACCCTCTATTAATTCTCCACCTACTAGATTCGAGTTGCCCGAGATGCTCCTGCGGACTGCGCTAATCGTGCTCTCGCCAACCAATTTACCTTCGATGTCTTCAAGCAGAGAGCGAAGAATCGATGGCCATTCTGAGTACTCTTCGAGCAGAAATTCAACGTCACTCGGCGCAAAAGCATTCGGCACTACATCTTCAGTCGGCCAAGCAGAAATAACCTTCGGCTCTAAATACTGAACCGTTGTCATCGCGGACACGTTTGCTTCCGCCAGCATCAACGCCGCACGAAGCGGATTGAGCAGGTTCATCGCGGCCTGTTCTAAGGTTCGAGCAATCAAGATCGAAATTTCATGCTTGAGTTGCTGAGCGAAGACTTGCGACGCAGCAGTCAATGCTTCACCAACATTGGGTGACTCTTTGGTGAAATTGCCAGAACCAAGATTATTCAAAAATTTGTTGCGACTCTCTTTTAACACGAGCGTTTGACTATTGGCCTGGACTGCGGCTGACTTGAAATCATTGGCCATTCCCTGGATTTGAGCGACTGCTTGTGGGAGGAGCGAGGACATTACCGGCAGAGTTACGCGAGCCAAGTAAGAATTCGTAACGTTAATCACTTTTTCTGCCAGTGCCTGATTCCACTCTGCCTGACGTAAGGCATACGCTTCTATTTTAATTCGCGACAATGACGGTCCTTCACGACCCTCATGATCATCTAATTGCCTACGCCACTCAGCACCCTTGATGTTGCCAGTTGGGAGTTTCGCGAATATCGCCGCCTTGTACTCGTTCGCCGCGACCAAAATGCTGTCTTTAGACAACAGCGCTTCAGATACCTGCGCATCCGGACCAGCCTTAATGCGAAAGTCCGAATCGAATGTGTTTACAAGGCCCAGTTCTCGCATGTAATCGGGCATGAAATGGTTAACCAAGTTCAGTTTGACTGCGTCATCGCCTCCCCTGCTCTTTCCGATACCAAGAGTAGATTCAGCGAGTTTCAAAAATCCATCCGAGTGGTGCTCATACAGGTCACGCATCAGATAGGCGCGCGCGTACGACCTAAACATGCTTCTGCCGATAGAGACTGAAGCGGATCCGAAGGAGCTTGCGGAACCTTTAACCGTGCCGAACCCGATTCCGCCAGTTCTCCGAAGTGTATTCCAATTACCTATGATGTTTTCTTGTACTTCAAAAGCTACATGTGGGTCAGTGACCCACCCAGCCATCGCAAGCGCGACCGCTCGGTAAACAATCCGAGAATCTTTGAGATCGTAAGATGCCAGATTCTTCCTGCCAATCATCATGGTTCCACGCGGTCCACGGGTAAGGAGCTCAGAGACTGACGCGGCAAATACTCCTTGTTTTCCTCCACCCTTCGCATGGTAAGCATTTATCATTTCTGACATAAACATAAGGCTGTTCGCAGCCATGGGCGCTTGTTCTTTTTCTCCAAAAATATCGGAGCCATAAACCACAATCAATGGCTCGACGTAAACGGCAGACGTCCGTTGCAGGACGTCGACAACGTCAAGCATCAAGCCGGCACCCGTGCCCCCCGCCGAAGACCCAATTATGGCGACAATCGGAGGTTTCATTGATTCACCGAGCGCAACCGGGTATTGAAGCCCCTTTGTTACGGCCGCGAGCTCAGCGCCGCCAGCCTGCGTGGCAATGAGCGCCTGCTGCAATCTTGTACTTATCGCTCTATTGCTTAGAGAATTAGTGGCCAAGATGCGACCAACTGCTCGCATCTGACCGGCCCCAAGTTCAACGTTTCCTGGGAGTTCCGGTGGGTCTGGCCGCCAATTGATTATCTCCTCGTAGCCTGGACTTCTCGTATTCGGGACAAAACGTGCCTTCAACGTCGGCTCGAGTTGGTGGAGAAATTGGATACCACCAGTGATTGACAGAAAGTCTGAGGACGGTAGCGGCGACGCGTCGGCCAATCTGGACTGAGTTCTGACGGTGTCAAAGCCAATAAATTGCCAAGCCTGAGGGATTTTGTCGATGCCGTGTGCCTTCAACCGCGAGCGAACTTCGTCGCGGATGTGTCGAACCGAAAGAACCCCGGATCCACCACAACCGATAAAAATTACTGGTGCGAGCATTTCCCCCTACTTTCTCTATTTGAAGCTTCCTCAGAGCAATTATGACCGCATTTGACAATTACACCAAATGCCAACATGTTGCCTCAGTCAAATTCAGTTTTTACCAAAGACTCGCCGCTTTCTGGGCCTTTAGGCCCTGCGGGCGGCGCGACTTCGGATCCCATTGACCCACTATTGACCTTAAGAGCAGCACTTGATGCACTCGCGCGTATCGGCGCCGAGTTTAATGACGCCTCCAACTCAAACCCGAAAATGCGCTCGTCATGGTCGGGTAGAACGCAGATGAACGACCCAACTAGTGGCGATTCATCACGCACGGCTCTAATCACATCGCCGCGATTGAACGTTGTCACCCACGAACCACCAATCGACGACCTAACCAATGCCCAAACTTCGGAGCGGCGCTTGTTGTAGGTGTAGTTTCCAATTGCGATCTCATTGATTGATCCAGGTGAGCTCTTTGCATGCACTTCTAGACGCTCAGGAATAATCAAACTTTTAACGGCATCCCAGCGAAACAACTTGAATGTCATCCCGCCAATTTGATATTCGGATGCAGATTTGATTGAACTGTCGACGTTGACCCATGTCGCGACGAAACTCGCAACCGATCCGCCGTTGATCGATACGAGTCCATCAGCGTCAATTTCAATTGTTCCGCGCACGAATTTTGTAGTACTCGGTAGTGACCTCAATCGAGTAAGCAAGAGTGCAGCCACAGCGATGATTACGCTTTGAAGAACCAAGAAAATGCCGATCATCTTGAGAAATCTTTCTAAGAAATCAATCAGATCAAATGGCTTGGACATCGTGATAGCAAACGAGACTGGAACAATTTCAGACTTGCCGTCTCTGCTCGTAAGTTCAACCTGGATCACAAACTCGAGCGCCCCATTCGCCGCAAAGTTCGGATCCACTTCTACGTCTACCGAAGCTCTTGAACCCTGCGCAACGTTCACAAGGTTCTCTGATCCGATGATGGAAAGCGCCGAACTTAAGTCACTTAGCGGCGACCTTGTCATCGAGACCGTATTCAAGATTTTGGCACTTCCAGACCCTTCTTTCGGGCCGTCAATGACAACGCTTATCTTGCTAACACCATCTTTATCAATATCACTAGCAGTTGACGAAACGATATTCGGCATTCCGTTCCCAAGCACTATTCGAATCTGACGAGTGGATGTAGAAAATAGAATTTCATAACCCGAGATCTTGGCGAATGGCTCAACTGTTAGAGATCCAAGAGCTGGAAGCGTCTTAATCACATTCTTTGGTAAGGAAACATTGTACGTACCAGATGCCGGGTCGACGGAGGACACCTCGGCTTCTATCTTGCTGGAACCAAAATCAAAGAAGCCACGAAGAGCGGGCGCTTCTGCGCCTGTTCCACTGCCAGCTGCCTCTAGCCCAACCAATCCAAATTCTTTCACTGTGACCAAAATTGGCTTTGGATCAAGTCGATCAATGTCTATTGGGTCGCTCCCAGCAATCTCTGCGAGCACGTCCGAGAAGAAAACCATTGCCACAATCGCATTTTTCGCCTCTGGACCGTGAAATCTGATCTTCCAAAGACCATAAGATTTTTGAGTTACAAAATTAATCGAAACAATTGACGCAAAATCGTACAGTGGACGACTTGCGACTACCTCGCCGGCGGCGACAACCGCCCTCCCATCAGCGACAATAGGTGTCTGTTCGGCGTTCGGTTCAATAATTTCAGCAGACTCGATGCCTTTGCTTGAACTCACAAGTATCTTCGCGCGGTCAAGTGGCTTGCTCGCAGTAAACGTCACCTCCGCGCATTGATCATTACTTTGATCATCAGCACATGGCTGAACCGGGCTGGTCACCACCCCGGGGCCGAGGTCGCCGAACAGACTTTGAATTAATTCATTGGGAATATCTACAGCCGTAAACTTTCCGTTACCTGGTTTGCTTCCACAATCCACCCCAATAGCAATACCGCTCATCAAGTCAAAATCTGGGGCCTTAGCAGGATCCACGCTTGACAAACCAAAACCAACTGTAAACACTTCTTGTGATCGCAAGCGGTCAGCTACACCATCGCTCTTGCAAATTTCTGTCTCAGCCTTTTCTTCTGGTTCGGTATTTTTTGAATTATTATCAACATCAAGGGCTCCGTCGCTAACCCAAACGAGAACCTTGCAAATTTTGTCGCCTTCATCCTTTGCCTTCTTCACAAAAGTTTGCTCTGCGCCTTCAAGTGCCTTTAAATAATTCGTTGAACTTTGGGTATTTTTGTCTCGAAAGGCTTCGATCGCGTCGATGACGTCTCGCTGCTCGCCATCTTTTAGCGTGATCCATTCGGAATTGTCTTTATAGACCGATCCGAAGCCAGCAAACAAAACTTCGATTCTGTACGGCTTACCATCAGCTGTGGTCCAAGCGACGTTAAGTGTCAGAGCCGCCGCCGCCGCCTTTAATGCAATGACTCGTTGGTTCTCAGGATCGGATGTCTGCAAACTCTTAGATTCGTCGATCAGGAAGAGCACTGTCAGCCGACCCGTCCTTGTCATGCATTCACGAATCGACGTCACTTTCGGCGTCTGGATCTTATTTCCTTTCGCTGCAATGGCTGAAGAGCTAAGCAAACCGACGATCAAAAGCGGCGCGATAAGAAAACTGCCAAAATGATGGCGGCGCATACTATTTCTACTTTGCTGCCGCATATGCCACCAGAAAGATCTGAACGATGACGGTGGCAGCGCTACCTATGTACAAAGCTGGGCTGACTCGGTTAAACCATTCTTCCTTTGAATAGTTCGGGTTGGCCGCTCTGTTTCTATCGACAAGTAGTCCAAGCGCCATCATTAGTGACGACATCGTTGCAAGCCAGTATGCAAGCCATGAAGAACCTTGAAAAATACTTACCGTAACGGCCGCAACGAGTAGCAGACCAGAAACAAACGGGATTACGCGCGGTGCACGAAATATCTTCGGCTTGACATAGTCAACCGCTTCACGGCCTGTTATGCCAGATTCGATACGAGTACCAGCTGTAGGAATCTCCCCAAATTCACTCACGGGCTAAGGGTACCTCACCTTTCTGATAACATCCGATTAACTTACACAGCTTTTGGGGGCAATAATGCCTAGCCATGTATACGCCAATTACGGTTCGCGTGCAATCGCATATATTTACGACTTTTGTATTGTTTGGTTAACAGGGTTGATAGGGATCGCATTCGGGGCACTACTTCTGTTCGTTGACTCGGCACAGATTGGGGGCGTAGTTCTGATCGCCGCATCTGTGATCTACATCCCAGTGATGGCAATATATAACTCTATTTTTCGTCAGGGTAAGTCAGGTCAGACATTTGGTAAGCATCGAATGAAAATCAAACTTGTTCGTGATGAATCCGCCATGCCAGTCGGCCCAGGGATGGCTGCAATCAGAGTGTTGGCGGCCTGGTTATTCAACTCCCTTTCCGGAGGCTTGTTTATGCTTGTTGATCTAATTTTTCCGGCATTTGACAGCCGAAAGCAACGAGTCATAGACAAAATGCTTCAAACCGTAGTAGTCGATGTATCGGGCAAATTAAGCCTACCGACACCATAGATTCTTAGCACCGTCTCACTTGACAAGTACTGGGGTCTCAAGAACTACATAGAAATTTTGTTTGTTCTTTAAGCCAGCTCGATGAAGCTCGCTCATCAGCTGACCCAAGTTGTCATCTGGCATAAACACAACTGAGCCTTTAAAATGATTGACTTCTGAAACAAATCGCGCATCGAGAGATGACTCGCTGAAACATCTCGCACTGGTCCTAGAACCGGACAACTTGGCCCTAGCACTAAAGAGGCGACTGTATAGAACGTACTGTTCTGGCCTACAAGATGTAACCAGAAGCATGGGCCGCTCTGGATCAATCGATTCGGAAACTAGTTGAACTAGTGAAGAATTGTTATAAGAAAGTTGTGTCAGAGCGTTGTTGCTCGTGACATTTAAGCCGATATCGGTGAACATGGATGAAGAAACGATTACGTCTTTACCCATACCGAGGAGTAAGTCAATATTGCGTTGTGAAACATCTCTCTGAGCAAGAATCACATAACTTGAATTCGTGACTGTGCCATGTTCACCCAAAAAACTATAGAGATGAACATCGACATTAAGCCCGGCAGCTTCTACTTCTCTCTTTGTAAAATCAATTGCGCGTTGCAACAAAACTTCATCAATCCCTGAAGTCACTAAATCGACTGATGTTGTTTTTTCTAATTGCGTCTGGGCCAATGACCTCGAATCATAAAATCCGAATTGCTCAAAGTAGCTCTGCGAAAATACCCGCTTGGCATCTATAGAACGTCCAACCCGCTTCCACATAATCTGTTGTCGAGAACCAACCTGATTCAACGAGAGGTTTCCTGCGACACCCTCAAACCTAAAGCTCGAAATGCCCCCAATTGCAATGCAATCAGGTAGAGAGTGACAGACAGCCCCAGTACCACTCAGGATTTCACCAACGCCCCGGGGAATTCCTCCGGAAAGCGTGGGGTGGTTAGCCAATACAATTGCGATTATTACATCATGGATACGGGCAATATGCACTAGATCCATTCCAGCTTCTGTCATGCCCATCTGCTCGGCGAATCGCGCCGCTACTGGTTGAACGACCGCGATCGCTTTAAGCCCGCAGACGGGGTCACTAGAAACATCACACCTCACATTCGTCCAATACCAGTTGCCCCCAAAGCCAATGCCGTAGAAAAATACCGCGAGAAACGTCAGAAGCGTTACCTTCCAGACTGGGCCATACCGCCAACGCCTTCGCCACGGGTTTGTGATGCGATAGTAGATCCGAAAAAACAGCCCGTGAGCAATTTCAAATTCAGCGATGACTAGGCCATCGGAACCAACCGAAACAGCTGTCATACTTCGCTCGCCGCCAGCAAAGAACGGGTCTATCTTGGAATACGCGTCCAAGCGCAGAAAACAAAATGCGCAGGACACGTTTGAGAGCGACTGCTTCGCCCCACAGCGTTCACAGTAAACCAACATAGCTAGTTATTTTTGGTTACAAAATAAAAATCCAAAAAGATCTCTCCTTCGACCAATTTGCGATCAATAAATCCTCTATAGCCCATCGACGACGATGTAATAAGAGTGTCGCAGTTGTCCAACCCGTTGGGTTTATCAAGTAGTTCTAAATTAATAAGTGCTTGTTCCAGATCCTTTTTCGTGCCGTCCCGAATCGACTCCTGGGACACCGAAACAAAGAAGAGAACAAATCCAACTTTGGCCTCACGCTTTCTCGCTTCCACTATTATTTCGCTCTTCTTAAGTATCTCTTCAAAATAGGCTGCGGGGACATCAGATCTAAAGCCTTTACTTTCTACTCGATAATCCTCTTTTTTCGTCCGCGCATCGACCCCTTTGTAAGAAAGGCAAGTCGCAAATGTAATTGCTTGCTCTTTCGATTCGAGGTTGCCGACACCCGACTCAGAACGCACCGTATTCGCAGGTATTGAGAGCTGGAATTTACCATCTAACAGCCCGGCCTTAGGCGTCATCTCTACGATGTAATCTGCAGCTTTGATTTCCAGGTCTGCAAGCTCGCTGACTTGTGGAATCCATTCGATCGCATCGCCTTGAATGCTTAGGTCATCGTCAGGGTTAAAACCATATACGTCTTCTGAGAAATGCACATTGATCTTAAAACCCTGATTGCTCACAGTCCACTCATCACCATTGGTTTGAACATTTTCAACTATTGTAATGTCGGCTTTCACCGGTTTTCCAGAAGCTTGAGCGGGCTTCCCAGGTGGATCGCTTCCAACCAAAAAAATAACTGCGATGCCCAACAAGAGGTCAGCAAACAACCATCCAGAGAGACCTACGATTGCATTACGATCTCGCTTCGAACCCGGAGTGCCACCGCCACCAATGTGACTTCGAGAAAACCTCACTTCGCACGGACCACTTCACGCATCATTTCCGCTACTTCCTGTGCCGCGGCAGACGCATCAGTAAGCCTCTTTGCCGCACCCTCGGTCTCGGTCATAATTCCGCGAAGAGCGATTTCAAGCTTGCCGGTGTGGCCTTGAAGATTTGTGTCGAGAATTTTGCCTAGTGACTCCATCCCATCTTTAATTGCAAATAGCGATGCCCCTAGCTCGTGTTGCAAGTTAAGAACCATGTCACCTAAGCTCTTGTGTGCATCAACCGCAACCCCAAGCGGCCCCAATATTGCATCGAGCCTTCTGCCAGCAGGCTCGAGCTCGCGTGATGCTAGATCTGCAAATCTGGCAAGTGTTCTGTCGGCTGACTCGGAAACATCTTTGAGCCCCACAATCGTCTCTCTGATCGCCGAGGTTGCTTTGGCCAAAGAGTTTACGGCGTCGGCGAGTCCGCTCTTGAGTTGGTTTGGTGTGATCTGGCGGAAGCCGTGAAGGAATAAGCCGACGTCGACAAGTACATCTCTATGTGCCAAATCGTTTTCTAAGTCAGCCTTGGCAGCACCTTTTTCAACTGACGAGAACAGAAACTGGCTAACCATGGTCAAAATAATTAGAAGTGCGATTAATATTCCGTCAGTCGTCGCAATGTTCTTCAGTGTCAGAGCTGGGAAAAAACCCCAACCCTTTACCCAGATGTTGCTATTCCAGACTTGCAAAAAATTGAGGTCCCCGTCTGGATTGATTCTGAGGTAACGTTCGCTTGCGTCAGACGCAACAGAAATTGCAATCCAGGTCACCATGACTGGGACGAACAGCAAAACGTTGCGAGATAATTCAAGACCCCCAGCAATTTTTGACTTCTTTGTCTGCGATGCGTCAGTTCGTGGTGGTCGAATTAAATCTTCGAGAGCAAATTGAGCCCAATTTTCGAGTTGCTTGTGGCTACGCATGTCAGACTCGAGCCGACTCAAAATAGCCTGATTCTCTGGTTTCGCTTCCAACACCCACTTCTGGAGCTTGTCGGCTGCAGCAATGCGCTCTTTCTCTGTGGAGACCGAATAATCAATTTCGGGCACTACACCTTCATCGTCGATATCAGGCATGAATTATCTTTCCCCCTCCAAATTACTTATTTCTAAATTTCTATACGATGTGGCAACCCTATCCGCTTCAATGAAGCACCCGATTCGTATTTTTGTCGTGATCCCTCTACCGTCGGCTCCACCAACAGTCTCTAAATTGCGACCGACACGACCACTCTTCTTGCGCCTTTCCTCAATGTGCCCGCCAACCAATTTCTCGTCGCGGTAGAAATAAAACGCAACCGCGTTTACAAATTTGGCATCTGGCCACTTCCACCCAAGTCGCAAAACTTTGCCGTCAATTTGCAGCAGATGGTCCATCCGAGAAAACTCCTGCGCAAGTGCGACTCTCATACATTGTCGTTGAATGCGGCTATTTGTCCATGGGATTATTTCTTTAATCAAATGGCTCGCGACCAAGCCAGACCCACCGTTCATGAATGCCTCTTGCACTTTTTTCTCAAGGACTGCGCCTTTAGCGCCGTCGAATGGCGAAATACCCAATGGTGTGCCACAACAAATGCAGCCATAGGTCATCCTGCGATTAGAGGTGCCACACCACTCGCACTCGGAAAAAATAGTTTCGGCCATTGTTAAACAGAACCAGCGACAGTCTGAATAATTTGTTTAAGTTCAATCTCCGCACAACCGTTTCCGGCCTGGGATGGGAACCAGTTCGTATTTTCCCAGCTCTCACCGATTTCGTTCCACGGGTATGCGTCTGGCGCGAATAAAACGAGTCGCTTTGATGCGACGTTCATCAACCCTGGATCCCCTGCATCGCCCCATCTTCCTTGCATTTCGCCCAGGGTTTTTGGCACAGCAATCGCATCCTGAAGGCTTTTAAATGGAAACTTGCCTAGCTCATGAGCTGAAGCGTCTGTGAACATCACAATAATATGTCGACTTTTCAATGCGGCTTTTCGCCACGGTGATCTGATCGCAACCCATAACGCCTCAAGGCCGGATTCTGCTTCATCACCACCACCCAATGGATCGAGAGAGTCTAAGACTGCACGGAACGAATCTTCCTCGGTTGGGAGATTAAAGAACTGCGTCGTGCTTATCGCTCCTAAACCTTCCTCGCCAAGATCGCGGAAGCTCACGACTCTCACGCGAAGCGACTCGACAGATTTATTGCGAAGGTTCATTTCCTCATTCAACTCCTTTTCAAAATTGATCGCCATGGCCTTGACATTGTTTAAGACGTCTCCCATGCTCCCCGTTACATCGATCACAAATACGAGATCAATTGGGTACTTTGTTTGTGCCCTGCCTGACATCATCTACTCCGATCTCATATCAATTTGCGCTGCTGACAATAGATCACCAATTGTTGGTCGATCTAGAGGGTCTCTCTTCAAGCAGCTCTGGATACGAAACTGTAGAAGATCAGAAGAGAGGCCAAGCGACTCATATATAGATATGCCTCCATTAAGAGCCTGCGCTCCACCATCACCAGAATGGTCACTTTCCGAACTCCATTTCGGGGCTAGCTGGCTTTTGGAAAACAATTGATGCAGAACGATTGCTAACGAGAACAAATCCGCCGCACATCCGATCGGCAACGGATCCATCCCCACGAAATCGTCGGGGTGCTTGAACAACAATATTTCGGGGCTGTATAGGTCTTCAGTGCCGCCCAACATATCCGGGCTCGGTACATCACCAACCAGATATGCATCATCGAAATCGATTAGTCGAGCTACTGGTCCGATCGGTTTTTCTACCACTAGTACGTTCTCGAGTTTGATATCTGCGTGAACAATGCCGCGTATATGCAATTCATTTAAGGCAAGTAGTAGGCTTCGTACGAATACCAAGCGAATGGACCGCGACCATCGAGCGACATCTCTCGCATTCGGTTTTTTATCCTTGATGAACGGATAAACTTTATAATAGATCGGAGAATTCGGTTCGCGAAAGAAATCGACAGCATTGACAAGAGCACCGGATCCAACAAGTTCTGAGCGTAATTTAGCCATGATGGTCGTTTGCCGATTTGCAAATTCTTCGCACGCATTGACATTTTTTCGATAGCGCTCTGGGTCAGAAGTTCTTAATTCTTCGCTGGGATACTTTGGCCTGGCAAATGGCTTGATGAACCGCTCTTCATCGATCCTCTCATCGGTGCATCGCCATGCCTCGCCAGCCTTACCGGCAGTTAGACGGTCAATCAGCTTGTAATGACCAATGATGTCTCGCCGTTTGGCAACCACTTCTCTTATTGCTTCGGGCTTGACGCCAGGGCTAGGGACCAGCGGACGAATTGGTGGCTCATCACCGCTACTGGACTGGCCCTTAATAAAGTCAGCCATTACGCGCTTCTCACAGATCGATTATATGAAGGGGCTTCAATTTTCCACAGGTGCTCGATCTGAGAATCTAGATCTTCTCCGGCTGCGCTCATTCGGTCCAGCACTTTATACCGTTCTTTCAATTCTCGAAAGCGCCGAGAGAACTCTGCCTTAGCGCCGTCTAGGGCGTTTTCAAAACCAACGAAGACGGCCGTAAACGAGATGTCGTCTGCGGCATATTTCATTAACCGACTAAGAAATACTTCTGCAAATGGCTTGGTCCGAGGTTCATTCAAACAGATCAAAAACAGGTATTCCAGAAATCCCGGTGTTGGCAAATAGCCAAAAACCCCATCAGTCGCCGCCAGAAGAATGAACGGTCCAATTTCCTTTAATTCTTCATGTCGCAATTCGAAATTCACCGAGTTATTAACCACATTGTTCATTGGTGGGTCTGTCCTTAGTTGCTCAAGAGCATCGATAGGAATGACATCGTCTTTAGTCAGGACGCTGAGTCCGAACTTTGGGCTGATAATGAATACCCGAGAGTCGCCAGCCCAAGTGATGTCGACTCGACACTCCGTGGGCTGCGCCACCCCTAGCGGAACATCACACCTAAATGCGGCGATCGTTGTAGGAAGTTGTTTCGCCATCGTGCCTCGAACTCGAGAGTTCTCAGCTAGTGAGAACCTAGCGCTCATAGTCGAAAGACAGTTCTTTATATATCGACTAGTCACAGATCGGCGACAAGCATCTTCATCTAATGCGGACTTCTCGAAAACTGATCGCACCAATCGCGAAGCAATATATGCCTGCGAGAACTCGTAAGGCTCCTCCCTTTTTGGGTCCTTGTACGAAATCATAGAAGCGCCCGCCCCGCCCAGGCCATCGAACACTCCGCAAACCACTACCACAGAATCGTCTACGCGCCTCATCACGGTCAATGGCGGTGAGTCCTCGGATGTCTCTCCGTTAATTGGTGCTAGCCCGCTTTCGACGACAAGTCGGATACCACTTTCCTCCGGCGGCCAACTCCATGTCGTCAATCGACCTTCGTCTTTGTTCACCCCGATTACTTCCGAATGTTCGACGGGCCGCCATTCATCTAACAACCCCTGCGGGTGGATGTCGTTTTTCAATTTGCCAGTCCATGTGCCAAAGCCATTTGACTTTGGTGGCTTGACCTCGGGGCTCGAACGTCTTGACGCGAGGGGTGCGCCGTATCGAACCGCACTCTTTGAAGCTGGACTCACCCAATCTGGAACTTCACATTCGTCATCATCCATGGGTGATCCCCCCCCCAAAAAAAAACCATAGGCACACCTGCGCCATTGGCAATATGGTAGTACCTATGATTTGCGTCTATTGCAAGGCGTCCATTGCTGGTCGGTATGTAGTTAGCCGATTTTGGGAGACCAACCTCTGCGAAAGTTGCGTAGACGGGCAAGTTTGTGAGTGGTGTAACCAATTTGGAAATTGCAGTCGCGTCGACGGAGTTGACACGTGCCACCAATGTTCTACAAGCGCAGTAGATGAACCTCGCGAGCTTAGAGATTTGATCGTTGACTCCCTGGAGATTATTGAGCGACATATTGGACCCACAAATCTTGAAGCAGTTGAGGTCAATTTTAAGCGTGAAGACAGAGCTCATGGCATGCCATCACTAGTTGGTCTTGCGGCGAGCAATACGCATCAGACAAAAATATTTGTTGAATATGGACTGCCCTATAGCTACGCGCTGGGAGTCCTTTGCCACGAGTTCGGTCATGCTCTCCTTTTTAGAGATCAAACAACGCTCATTCAACGCCGCAGTGCCGGAACCCACGATCCTCAAACTGAAGAGGGTTTCTGCGAGGTTTTGTTTGCTGTCGCTCTGCAAACGCAGTCATCGCCCGTTGCTAAATGGCAAGCGTTCTTGAAACCCGCTGACCCAAGCCCGGTATACGGCGATGGATTTCGGATGATGTGGAAGCGAGCTACCGAACTAGGAACAGTCGCCGCTCTTCTTGAAGAAGTTTCCGGCGATAAAATTGGATTTGATGGACCACGAGTAGGAACCGTCGTCGACGATGGAGGCTTCGACGAATTTGTTCCACTTGTCGATGGAGGTTCTGCAGACCCGACAAAGGGCCCACTTCGCGGCACTGCGTTGAAGCCAACAGAATTACCAGCTGATTCACCGAAGGGGCCAAGACTTCGCGGAACAGCACTCGCTGGGACTCCAGTTGCGGATGCAGCCGCTGCGGCTCCGCCGCGCCGTGGGCTTCAAGGGACTGGACTGAGATTGCCCAGCGAGAAGGGCAACCCCAAAGATCCACGAACCAAGGACCCAACCAGTAGTTCAAGCCGTCTTCGCGGGAAAGGTATAAAATAATGAGCAGCCAAAACGCCGAAGCGACAGGCGCATTTACGTACAATCTTGATCTCGTTCTATGCATCGATGTAACTGGCAGTATGAACAAGATCATCAAGGATGTAAAAACAAATGCACTCAACTTCCATGAGGCGCTGCTCTCAAAAATGGCCTCAAAACAGAAATCAGTAAGCCAACTTCGAGTCCGCGTAATTGCGTTCCGCGACATGATGGCGGATAACCCGTGCTTTATCGAGTCGAAATTCTTCGTACTACCTGAAGAGAAAACTGAATTCTTTAAATTTGTCGAGCTCCTAAAAGCAAAGGGAGGCGGGGGGGACGGACCAGAATCAGGGCTAGAGGCGATTTCACTTGCGATCACATCCGATTGGGTTCAGAGTGGAAACAAGGTTCGTCACGCGATAGTGGTGTGGACAGATGCGCGCCCACACCCGCTGGAAAAGGGTCTGTTATCACGCCCACAGGGTTTCGAGACAAGGCTGGCGACGTCTTTGACACAACTCACAGATTGGTGGGAGTCGCCTCAGGATTCGATGCTTCGGAATGAGGCAAAGCGCTTGGTCATTTTTGCGCCAGATGGACCAGAGTGGTCCCAGTTGGTCGAGAATTGGAATCAAACGATTTTCTACGAATCCAAAGCCGGTCAGGGTTTAAAGGATTTTGAGTTTGACACCATTTTGGACTTGCTAGTCCAAAGTATCTAGGGGTTGTGAAACAGTCGTATTAACAACTAGGTTTACCCCCTTAGGTCAGTTCGGCAACTTTCGGGGGAAACGATGAGCCAGGGTCTTACTTACAACATCGATATTGTCTTTGTGATTGACGTTACAGGGAGCATGCAGCCAGTAATCGACCTGGTGAAATCGCAGGTACGCAAATTCCCTACCGACTTGCTTAGCGACTTGAAGACCAACGAAAAGAATGTCAGCCAGCTTCGGATTCGTGTAATTGGATTCCGCGATTTCGGGAGTGACAGCGAGCCCCTGATTGCATCGCCATTCTTCATTGTCGAGCCATCAGACGATCTTGCAAGTTTCGAGAGTTTTGTAGGCGGACTTGTCGCTAATGGTGGCGGCGATGAGCCAGAGAGCGCGCTCGAAGCACTGAGCGTCGCACTGCGATCCGAATGGACGACCGCTGGCGATCGGCAGCGTCATGTTGTCGTGATGTTCACTGATGCAAGTGCCCACAAACTTGAAGATCGCGTCGGTGAATTACCACCCCAATTCTCTGCCGATGTGCCGAACTCGCTCGATGGACTCACTGATCACTGGGACGGGGACCAAACCAGTACGCTCTCGCGAGCTGCCCGCCGGTTGATCATTTTTGGTCCGGATGCATACCCATGGAACCAGATCTCCGACAACTGGGGACAGACAATTTGGCTTCCATCACAGGCCGGCAAGGGTTGCTCGGATGTCGAGTATTCGACAATCATTACAACCGTTCAGAAATCAATCTGAAAATCCCTCTAAAAAACTCGTCAATATGAGTAAGCCGCTGGGTGAACCCGTAGGTCCATCCCACGGCATCGCTGAACCGCCTGCGATGCTGCCGGAGACCAAAGACTTGGTTTCGACCCCATCTCGTTTGGCTAGTTTCGTGACTCAAAAGATACCGGATAAGGGCGAGGACGGTGCGCCAATTGCTATTGATTCACTAGTCGGTGACGTGCTCGCAGTTTTTGATGGGCTCGGTGGTGCTGGTTCCACGATGGTTCCGGCATTAGAACCTGATAAGCCCGATGTGAAGATGGCTTTTTTAGCATCCCAAGCAGCATCCAGCGGGATGTTGAACGCCATTAAGCAATTAGGAACTGCCAGCACGAAAGGTGACCTGAAACACTTTGCTGAGGAAGCCATCGTCAAGCAACTTGAGTCGTTGTCGAATCGGCCTGGAGGAAAGGGAGCCGAATCAAAACTTCGTGGATCAATTTTTCACAGTTACCCGACGACTGTCGCGATGGCACTAATTGACGACCGAGAGAATCCGTCGAAACGACTAATAAGAACCCACTGGGCTGGAGACTCTCGGATCTACATTCTTGATAACAGCCAAGATTGTCCGCTTCAAGTTTTAACCAGTGATCACAATGGCGCCGCATCCAGCGCCGGCGGCGGCGATGCAGCGCTCACCCGCCTAGCAACGCCAAGTGGGCTAGAACTCGATTCATTCCCACCCATCGGTCAGGGACCACTCGAGATCGGCAGGCATTCAATTGTTTTTGCGATGACAGATGGCTGCTACGCCTACTGCACGACTTTCAAGCTCCTACTCATTTTGCTCAATGAACTATCGCGCGCCGCGAATCTTAATGATTGGACGGAGAGGTTAAGAGTGACGCTCAGTTCATTTGCTGGTGATGACTGTTCAATGGCGATTTCATTGCCACCTGATATCTCGTTTGAAAGTTTGAAAGAACTTTATGAACCAACCACTCAATATATTGACGACCTCCGATTAGTGCCCGAAACTATGCCGCCAAATCCATTCGTCTCCGTGCACGCCGAAGCAGCTTTTTCGAGCGTTTATACCCTTAACGCAGCTGCAGCTTCGGCTATCTACGGCACGTATAAAGGGGCATAAAAGTGGCACGACCTAAAGAAGGAGAGATTCTACGCGGGTATCTCCTGTTAGGAAATTTCAAAATGGCAGGTGGCGGAAACTGTGAATGGACTTTCGCCAAGAAGGAAGAAAAGGAATTCTTCATTAAAGTATTCCTGAATCCAAAGTATCCCGGTGACGCCGCACTTGGAAGCCCCGAAACTATAAAAATGAAGCAAGAAATTGGCAGAAAGTTCGAACAACATCAACGTAAATTGATGGAGTTGGTTCGACCACTCGCCGGCACTGGTGGTCGGCTCGTGGCACCAACTGAATTTTTTCAACACGAAGGCTCGTACTATAAGATTTCGCCAAAAGTTGTGGTCTCGGCACTAGACGTTACAAAAATTAAGGCCAGACCTCTCGCTGAACGTGTTCTGCTTATGAAGAACATCGCTAGTGCAGTGCAGCCTCTCCACCACGTCAAAATTATTCATGGGGATCTAAAGATTGACAACATCTTGCTCGAAGAACGAGGAGAAGGCAAAGACCGAACAACTGTTGCGCGAGTAATTGACTTCGATAGTAGCTATGTCGCCGGAGATCCGCCTCCCGTCGAAGAACTAATGGGAGATCCCCCTTACTACTCCCCTGAACTTCTTGACTTTGTGCAAAAGAACAACACCGACACGTCAGCCCTTACAACGGCCTCTGACATCTTCGCACTTGGAATCGTCTTCAACCAGTACCTAACTGGGTCTATGCCCCTGATCCCTAAGCCTCATCAGTACTTTTGTGAAGCCGTGAGGGCCGGTCACAGAATTGACCACCGCGAACTTTCATCAGCAACGAACAAAGGTCTTGCGGACTTAATTGTTGCAATGACCGAAAAAGAGTCAAAGTCAAGACCTTCAATGTTTGAAGTTGCAAATGCCCTGAAGGCTGGTGGTTCCCCGCCAACAAAAGACCCTCCGCCGACAAGGTCAGACCCACCAAGAGTAGAACCACCCAGAACTGGGATTCGAATAAGTGGTTCTGCAACAGCACCACTAACATCACCACCAACCGCACCACCACCAACCGCGTCGCCAACATCGGCACCAGCTGTAACGGCGGCGTCTAGAACATTTGCTGTAAATTTGGACAAACTAATCATCTCGATTAATGCAATCGATGTCGAGATAGATCGGCTAACGAAGCCTGACGCACCATCTCGAATTCGAGGAACGCTAGCAACTAGTAGCAAAAAACTTGACAGTACATCCGAGCTCGCCGTGTCCGAAGCAAAAGATCAGTTGGCAAAGCTCTCAGAGTTGTTCGCGCTCGTTGCTGCGCATCTGAGGGACCCATCAATTCCAATTACTTTGGCGGTTACTACGGTTATTTATGACGCCGCTACGAAAGTCTCTCCTGTCATCGAGGAGACCGTAGTTACACCCGAGACCGTACTCACACCCGAGACCGTACTTACACCAGTAACAGACTTAAAGACTGAAGAAGAACCTGTAGCCACTGCAATCCCTAAAGCAGAGCCAGTACCAGTACCAGTACCATCACCAACTCCCGCCGGCCGCCGAGCTGAGCGACTACGGGGCAATGGAATGCCGCCTGCAAGTTAGAAAAGACTGAGAACTAGTACCAAATTCGTACCAAACTACGTTCACCTGTCGCAACTATCGGGAGTTTGATCAAGTTTTCAATCATTCAGGATGTTAAACCATGTTTCCGTGCGTTACTGAATTCTCCACGAATTCTGCTACAGAGGTAAGTAAACCTTGTTTGTTCTCTAGATCCAGAAACGCCCACTGACCATTAGGATTTAACTCTAGAAAAACCAAGCCATTATTTGTCCTTAGAAAATCAATTCGGCCCCAATTCACATTCATTGCTTTTGTAAGTTCATAGATTCGTTTTGTATCAAATTCATCCAACTCAAAATATGCCCAACTTGTATTGTCGGTGAATATTTCATAACGCCAGTCAAGCGTTGAAAGCTTTTCCCGACTCCGTTCATATGCAAATAGCTTTTCACCAACAATTTGTACGGTTACATCAAACCCTGAATAGATCTTCTCCTGTAAGTACCAAGGAAATCCTGGGTCAAGATCACCAGGGGTAACTTCCGTAGTAAATAACGCATTTCCAAACCTATTCAGTTGTGAACTCAGAGATTTAGCCACACACGGGACCCCGCTAATAAATGGCCGCGCCACCCTTCGCCCCCAAGCACATACTTGCTCTGGCACAGCGAAAATATCGGAGGCAATACGCGCTTGGCGTATTTTTCCAAGTCGATCTTCAGTGTTCGGCGAATTCCCCACTATCTGATCTCTCTCAAGAAACCATGAATAAAGTTCTCCAACTTGACATCTGACCTCATTTCGCACAAATGGATCGTCGTCTGGAGAAACAAGTAGCGCCTTCCACCAAAAACATCGGGACGCTGTTTCTGACGATATGGAACGCCCAACCATATTCTCAACTTGCCAACCAAATGGCGTCAGTTCAAAGTCATAATCAAGAAAAGAATCCACATTGAACCTAAAGACTGGTTGCTTTAGATGTTCAATAAGAATGTCGGCCGTTGCGTCACCCTTAATCGTAATTAGTAGTAGCAAATCGCTCTAAGTCTATTGGTTGCGATCTGTATCGTTGTCAGAATCCGATGGCCTGCCTGAACCACCGAAAGTTTGTGTTCCTCCAAATGAATTGGTCTGGTAGCCACTCATTTGGGGTGTTATACCAAGAGAACGTTGCTCGTCGTGACTGTAATTTACATCCTGAATCTCTATACGAAACGGCGTCTTCGCAATGTCGAATGGTGTTATTTTCGATCTCATTTTCCCCATCCTTTTCGAGACGTTTGTAACTCATTTGGATCATAGTCCAGAGGTTCTCGCCCGTCAATCGAATAGTTAGAGGATTGATCCACCATCATAACGGCATTGGATCTGCGACGATCTAAATACTGGTACACGCATGCACACTGATTCCATGTTTGGAGATATTAACCATGTATGGCAACATTATCCATCAATGTAATTCCTAGAGAAAGGGTTAATAATGTATCCAACAAGTTTCGATTCAAGATGGCTGCAAGGGTCTCCAGAATTTGTAATGCCAAGGATTGCGAGACTTATGGAATACGGATTTACTTGTCAGAGCCTTGCCGCCGTTTGTTCTCCGATTACAGAAACTATAAGCGGTACACAGGTACAGAATTGGCGTGATCGTCTTTATGCAGTACTAGGACGACCATCATCATTTAATGAAAGTTGGCCCGAGTTGCCGAATAACTGGGAACACAACTTACCGGGATTAGACCGCTAATTTGACGCACGTCTATCTCGCGCAGACTTGACTAACTCGACAATCCATTGGAGGTTATCAAGAATCAAAAATGGCGAGAGTTGCCGCCCTAGGCCAAAACGCTCGCCTAACGCGTTTTGAGTCGCAGTCGCTGGCCGCATAAGACCATCAAAGACGCGTAAGTTCATTTGGCTCGTCGAGAACTAGTACCAAATTCGTAGCAATTTATGATCGCCGAGTCTTTCTTAACTGCGTCTATATACGCGACCGCATAACAGTAAGCGTCAAAATCACCCTGCCAAGCATCTGATCGCGCCCTTCAGGGGGATTGCTCAAGATTTAGTCATAGGCCGCGAGTTGCGCCCAGTAGAACTGGGCTTTGCCGCCATGGTTCACGACTTTGGTATCGATCACGCCGAACATGACGTCGTCGTAACTCATCAAGAAGTCGTACTTGCCGCCGAGGTTGAAAGGGATTTGCTCACCGTTGACCACGATCGGCGTGCTCTCGACCATTTTGCCAGTGCTGTCGACGACGCCAGAAGGAAAGCCGGACCAACAGTCGTGCGAGTGACGTTCTTTGTACCAGTGTTCTTGCCGCGAAGAAAGCAACATGACGATGCCAGGAACAGGACCTTGGTAAGAGACGCCATGTCGATACTTCAGCCAGAATCACTTCCGGCAACCAGTCCAACCGAAAGTCTGGTCGGAAGGGCTAATGCGAGTCTTGGCGATTTCTACCGTCATAGATGCTTACCCTTTATGTGGAGTTCGAGAGATTGGTTCGGCTCCCACGCTTGGCCAACTGTTAAGCGGCAATTCTTACCCTCAGCGCCCGCTCCCAGATCTCTGGCTAGAACAGCTTCAACTTGTTTATCCTGGCTCCATCCTCTCAAGGATTGGAGTGGGCTAACCCGTGTTTCGTGTAGTCGGATTAATTAATTTCGCTACTGTCACCTACCAAGTAGGACGGTATGGGAAGACGAGAGCACGATCCGGTGCTTCGCCGACAAAGCCGTCGTCGACGGCGAGCCAGGGCAGACAAAAGTTAAAAACCGAACGGGTTGGGAGAGCTATAGTAAGTGGGGCAAGGTTTGAGTTTGTCATAGAAACTGGACGATTCAAACAGGGGGACAAATGGTCGGGGAAAATTGGAGTGGTCAGGACTTAACTGAGAACGATTTTTCCGGGTCTTCGTTCACAGGTGCGAACATGTCCGGTTGCGACCTTCAAGGATGCAATCTTTCTGGTAGCAAATTCACTGGCGTAAATTTTTCAGGTTCCGATCTGCAATGGGTGGATCTATCAGGATCGGCGCTTTCTGGTGTCAATTTCGTGAACGCCGATCTCGAGGGTGCCAATTTTAAAAATTGCTCGCTGGTCGGCGTCAATTTTGTGAACGCCGATCTCGAGGGTGCCGATTTTACGGATGCGCAACTCAGTGGCTGCAACTTCAATAACGCAGACATTGATGGCGCAATTGGCCTGAGCGTGGAGTTGGAACATTTTGGCAGAACCGTAAACATAAACTCGATCAATGGCGAGTTTGCTTATGACGATTTCGGAAATATTTCACAAAGTGGAAACGGTACACAAAGTGCAACAAACAATAGCGTCAACGTTGTAGGCATAACCAGCCGAGCACATAGTGGGATCTCTTTAGGTAACATCGGCAATGTTTCTGTTGAAAGCCAATGGTCAGATGGCGCCGGCGAGACAGTCGCTACTATAGGAAAAATTCGGGTTACGAGCAATAAGTTCGAGCTGAATGGCGTTTCATCGGTCGCCAATTCGACCACGATTGATGGTGTAACCATCGACAGAGGAGTTGTTGATCTAAATTTTACAGGTAGGTACGCGCGACTTGAAAATCTTGGAGGAGGAACACTGATGGTATCTCTTCGGTTGATTAGAAATAACTCTTTTGAAACTATCCACGAATGCGTCGTGCCGCTGGGCGACATATTCAGCCAGGAAGACTGGGGTATAACGGTTGAAAATAGAAATTAGAAGGTGCGTCGCGCTGTCTAGCCACTGAAGCCGCCACCTAAAGAATGGAGGTAGGCAATTGAGGTCCCCAGAAAAAGTAGGCGGTGAATTCAACTGGTCGGTGCAACACTCCATTAGTTAGGTCTGCCGGGCCGAGGCCGGCCAATTTCAACGCGTATTCGCGACCGAGACCCGCGCCATCGCTGAGATGACTGCGACTTTGCCAGCGCAAATATTTGCGAATTCTGCAGACTCTTGAGGTGGCACTTAGATGATGTTAGAGCAACGCTTGGGCACTATTTCATCCCCATCCACTTGCCAAGTTTGTTGTGCCGTCCTGCTCGTGTAAGTGGGATGCCCGTTTCTATGGCGATCTTGCGCTTCAGCTTTGTAACCCCGACCGCGTGCTTCCACGAAAACGAAATTCCTGGTCCGAGTTTCATAATCTATTTCCCATTCTTCGTTTGCATAAACGTGAGCCTAGACCTCGCCCTCTATGACGTCGTTGTCTGAATACGCGCCGGGGATGTCCGTCTCTGGGTCAAACAAGTCTAACGCAATACCCGACTCGTCACCTTCGAACTTGATACGATGAACGGACTACCCCACCTGACACAAGGCAACTCGGGTTAGCCGTCTAAATGTAGGTAGCTCGCCGCAAAACGGGCAGACATCGCCCTCGTCGAGTTGTTGCGCAACATTCATGCCCTACCACCTTTGGTAATCAAAACCTAGGCCTGGGGTGCGGCTATCCCACAGTAGGCCCGAAAAAGCAAGAAGTTCGAAAAGAAACCAACTGTGACATCTGTTGTCAGAAAACCTATTGACACGGGTTCGCCTTAGTGAGACTATTCGTGCGGGGAAGTTTCTAGCCGCAGGTGTCGCACTAACTGTGTTATACCCCCGTCCTAGATTCGCGACTAATCGGGGCGGGGAAGGTAACAATCCACCTCGTTTTTACTAACAATTATTGAAGGCGCTATTTGGCGACCTTCCAGAAGTGGAGACTGACATGGCACGTTCACCATTCACCCCTAGCGAGAGTCAGGCCGCGTTACGGCGCCGCCTTGCGCTCACATTTTACGACCTCGGCCTGGGCGACATCATTAATGCCGCCACTGTCAACGC
>Ga0335396_10001514_pt1 | contig 29612 bp, 26 predicted proteins | sample FRY02_FD_205743 | JGI IMG/M metagenome (GOLD analysis project Ga0335396, IMG submission 205743) | Freshwater microbial communities from Lake Fryxell liftoff mats and glacier meltwater in Antarctica - FRY-02 (spades assembly) (version 2) | ecosystem: Environmental > Aquatic > Freshwater > Ice >... | reverse complement strand
AACGGTTGGCTGGCGAGAATAGTTGATATTGATAAAGTGTTTTGGTTGGCGGAAGCTGGCTGGTTCACGACCTGAGGACAGGTCGTGTTACGTAGGCAGACCTGTCCTCAGGTCTGCATCCCTTCACTGTGGTGTTTTCAAAACGGTTGGCTGGCGAGAATAGTTGATATTGATAAAGTGTTTTGGTTGGCGGAAGCTGGCTGGTTCACGACCTGAGGACAGGTCGTGTTACGTAGGCAGACCTGTCCTCAGGTCTGCATCCCTTCACCGTGGTGTTTTCAAAACGGTTGGTTAATAGAAACGATGAACTTTGAAACGGGCACAACATGAAAGTATTGCTGGCCAATCCTCGCGGTTTTTGCGCGGGTGTGAATATGGCGATTGAATGTCTGGACGAAGCGATTCGCCGCGTCGGAGCTGGCATTTACGTCTATCACGAAATCGTCCACAACAAATATGTCGTTGAACGCTTTACCAGGCAGGGCGTGAAGTTTGTCAATTCGATGGATGAAGTGCCTGTCGGTGGCATCCTGCTGTTCAGTGCTCACGGTGTGTCGCCTGAGATTCGCCGAGTTGCCCGAGAACGCAAACTTCAAACCGTCGATGCGACCTGTCCGCTGGTCACTAAAGTCCATCTGGAAGCAATTCGCTACGCGAACCAAGGATATCATATCTTATTGATCGGTCATGAAGGTCACGACGAGGTCATTGGCACGATGGGGGAAGCCCCTGAAAGCATCACGCTTGTTGAAACCCCTGAAGATGTTGAAAAACTGCCATTTGCTACGACAGACAAACTCGCCTATCTGACTCAGACAACACTCAGCGTGGACGAAGCGACTGCCGTCATCAACGCTCTCCGCAGCCGCTACCCGCAGATTGATTCGCCAAAGAAGGAAGACATCTGCTACGCCACCACAAATCGACAGGATGCCGTGAAAGCTCTCGTCGAATCTGCTGATGTACTGATCGTTCTGGGCAGTCAGAATAGTTCCAACAGCCGCCGCCTGATGGAAATCGGTGCCAGCCGCGGCGTGCCTTCCTACCTGGTCGATGGTGCTGGCGAACTCAAACGCGAGTGGTTTGAAGAAGCCGAAACCGTCGTTGTCACCGCAGGAGCGAGCGCACCTGAAGTTGTGGTGCAGCAATGTATTGACTTCCTGCAAAAGAATTTTACAGTCGAAGTTTCAGAAGAAACCCTGCGAGAAGAAAATGTGCATTTCGCCACACCTCGTGAGCTGATGACTCTGAAGCCTGCCGGCAGTTGATGATTGGGTTCCGTTCTCAGGGCTGACAGAACCTCAGATTGAACGGTAGCGTTGCTTGAGTGTTGCTGTCAGATGCGGTGAAATGAAACTCGACTGTTTTTCAAATTCTGACTTTCGAGCCTCTTTTCGAATCTCCCGCCGTGTTTCAAGCCTCCCTGCTGATCATCAACGGTGCCAATCGCGGCACCCGTTACGAGATCGCGTCTGATCAGGACGTCGTGATCGGTCGCAGTGTAGGCTGCAGTTTGCGACTGGACGACAGCGAAGTTTCCCGCCAACACGCTCGAATTACGCACAGCGGCGAAGAATTCGTGCTGAAAGATCTTGGTAGCGCAAACGGTTCAAAGGTCAACGGCCATGTTGTCAAAGAGCGCATTCTTTGTCACGGCGACAGCCTGCAGTTTGGTTCCAGTGCTCTGCTATTTCAGATGGCCGAAAATGCACAGCCGCCCGTCGCATCTGTCGATCAGGTTCGCTTTATTGACGATTCCAGATCGATGCGAGAATCGGCGATTGTTCAGAGCGTCGAAATTGACGAGTCGAGCGCTGTGGTGGCGGACGTGGATCTCAAGCCCGGACTCGAATTACTCTATCACGTCGCAGAAGAACTTGTCACCCCCATCCGTTCACAAGACGAAGTGCTGCAACGAATTTTGAATCTTGCCATGCAGGCCATTGGTGCGGATCGCGGCTGCGTTTTGCTGAAAGATCCGTTTGGAGTTGATTTGACGGCCATCGCGTTCGCGCGTCGAGATGAAACTGCAGCAGCGTCGTCACAGATGCCCGTATCGCGATCAATCACAGATTACGTATTGCGTCATGGCATGGCTGTGCGAACGTCCAACGCAAGTCTCGACGATCGCTTCCCGGCAGCAAACAGTATTGTGACAAACGGCATTTGTGAAGCCATCTGCGCGCCGATGCGTGGGCGTTCCGATTTACTGGGCGTGTTCTATCTGGATACGACAACGACCGTTGAACAGGCGATGAATGAAGGCATGTGTTCTCGCCTGACTGACGAACATCTGCGGATGATCGTCACCGTCGCGCGTCAGGCCGCATTGTCGATTGAATCGCGACAGTTTCAGGAAGCCATGCTTAAAGCGGAACGCTTAGCCGCCATGGGGCAAACGATTACGGTCCTCAGCCATCACATCAAGAACATTTTGCAGGGTGTTCGTGGTGGCAGTTATCTAATTCGTATGGGGCTCGACGAGCACAAGGATGAATTGATTCGCCAGGGCTGGGGGATTGTCGAACGCAACCAGACGCGAATCTATGACCTGGTCATGGACATGCTGAATTACAGCAAGGACCGCGTGCCGGTGCTCAAGCTGGCTGACATAAACACCGTCGTCAGTGATGTGATGGAACTTGCTTCGGCTCGAGCGGCAGAGTGCGGTGTGAAGCTGGAATTTCGTCGAGGCGGCGATGTCTCGATGGCATTATTCGACGAAGAAGGCATTCATCGCGCGGTGCTGAACATCGTGTCGAATGCGATCGATGCCGTCGAAGGTATCGAAAATGGTGCTGTGGTGGTTCAGACCGGATATGATCGAACGGCCGACATGCTGCTAGTGGCCGTCAGTGACAATGGTCCGGGGATTCCCGAAGATCAGCGTGCAGCGATTTTCAACGTGTTCGAATCGTCCAAGGGCTCACGAGGAACAGGAATCGGGTTGCCGGTAAGTCGCAAAATTCTGCGTGAACATGGTGGTCGAGTCCGCGTGGAAGGTAGCCCCGGTCAGGGGACGCGTTTTGTTCTCAGTTGGCCACGCGGTAACGCCACGATTCCTGATATTAACATGCTGATACAAAACGAAGATGCGACCCGGACGGAAGGTATTTGACTTGCGAGGTTAACATCTGAAATGAGTGAAGTGAAAACAGCATCAGGCAGGATTTGCGTCGTCGGGTCGGCGAACCTGGACTTGACTTTTCGCACGCCTCGATTGCCCATGCCTGGTGAAACACTGGCTGGCCATTCATTACATCAGGGTATGGGCGGCAAAGGTGCTAACCAAGCCGTCGCAGCCGCGAGGCTTGGCGCACACGTTACCTTTGTCGCACGAGTTGGAAACGACACTTTCGGCACGCAGGCACTTCACGCCTATCAGGCAGAAGGCATCGATACTTCCTTCATTAAGCAGGATGCAGATCGGCCGACAGGCACTGCAGCAATACTCGTCGATGACCATGCAGAAAATTGCATCATCGTTATCGCTGGTGCCAACGAAGGCTTAACTTCCAACGACATCAACGCAGCGTCATCGGTGATTGAGCAGGCAAACCTCGTGCTGTGTCAATTGGAAACACCAATCGATGCAACCGTGGCTGCGTTTCGGATCGCTCGTGCTGCGGGAGCTCTGACAGTGCTGACACCAGCTCCGGTAGCTTTCGTCACGGATGAACTGCTCGCGCTCTGCGACTTGTGCGTGCCGAACATGACAGAAATCGCCGCTTTGTGCGGTTGTCCCGATACCGTAGCGAAACTCGTCAAGAGTTTCGGCAGTCGGCAAGAATCGCAACCGAAAGCCCCGACGACTTTCGTTACCGACGAGCATCTGGATACGCCGCTTGTCTGCCAACCTGCCGAAAGTCACGACGATGCCGTACATGCTGCGGAGCTGCTTCGGAATCGCGGCGTCAAACGTGTGATCCTGACGATGGGCGGCAACGGCGCACTGGTAGTGGACGATACTGGAGCAACCCACATCCCGGCCATGAAAGTTAAGGCGGTCGATACCACGGGAGCCGGAGATGCCTTCACGGCCGCTTTGGCCGTTTCACTGGCGGATGGTCTGGATTTGAGAGAAGCGGCGCGGCGAGCCAGCATTGTCGCCGCCATTTCTGTCACTCGCTTTGGCACTCAGACGGCATTTCCGTCTCTGAGCGAAGTCACCGAATGGGCAAATCAATGATCGTTTTCAAAGCTCGCAGAATTTCTCCGGTAGCGAAAGTCGTCAAGACTTTCGGCGGCGGCAGGGCAAAAAGTGCCGAAAATCTTGACGACTTTCGCTACATGGGATTGGCAGCGACGTGGAAACGCGAAAATCCGGTTAGGCGTGCCCGAAAATCTTGACGACTTTCGCTACGATTAAGCGATGATCGACAAGCACAAACAAAGACTGAAACGATTGTCGGCGGAATTCTACATCGGACACGCATGGGTTCACTGGACATTGACAATTGATGACCGAAAGACGGGATGGCTTGATGCAAGATTCCTCTACAAATTTCGGGAACTACTCACTCACGCATTGTTCCGTCACCAGTTGGCTTGTCCTATTTATTGCTTGATGCCGGACCATATCCATCTCCTGTGGACAGGACTGGCGGAGCAGTCGAACCAAATTACTGCGTTGAAATCTTTCCGTCAGGACTTGAATGATACGTTGAACCGAATTGGGTTTCAGCTTCAACTTCAGGCTTACGACCACGTGCTAAAGGAAGCAGAATTAGAACGAGATGCAATTGAGTCAACAGCAGAGTACGTCGCCCGGAATCCGGAACGCAAAGGGCTCGTTGATGAAGATGCGTTCGCGGCGTATCCGTACACCGGCTGCTTGTTGCCTGGTGCGGCACGGCTGAGACTATTTTCCGAACAAGGTTGGGACGAAATTTGGCGGACATTGGCATTTTTGAGGCGGACGGAATGCTTTCGTCGTCCCGATCCAAAATACGCGGACAAGCCCTCGTAGCGAAAGTCGTCAAGACTTTCGGCGTCGTCGGCATGGCAAAAAGTGCCGAAAGTCTTGACGACTTTCGCTACAGGTGCGTGCCGAAAGTCTTGACGACTTTCGCTACAGGCAAGTTAACAAGTTCGGGAAGTGATTGAAAATTGCGGCAGGTCGCTCGACGATCCCGCTACGTGGCCTAAACTCTGTAATAATGAAGGACTCTATGCCATGAAATTCGCCCTTGCTGGCAACAACCCGACTGCATTTGACGTGCTGCGTGAACTTGCTGCGTCCACAGAACACACTCTGGTGTACTGCGCGCTGGCAGGGGAACTTGCGTCCGTTGCCAGTCGCAGTGGTGTTCCCGTGACCCTAGCCGCATCCGTCGAAGATGCGTTGCTAGCCAGCGATGTAGACACTGTTATTATTGCGATTGACGATCTGGACGAATCGCTCAGAATTGTCCGAGCGGCCGCGCAATCGGCTCGCAACGTCGTCGTGATTCCTCCAGCCGAATGTTCTCCTGCGTACTCGTTTGAACTGCATCTGATTCTCGATGAGTCGCAATGCGGCATTATGCCGCTGTTGCCCCGCGCGGTGATGAGCGATTTGCCGTTGTCTGCAGTCGATCTGGGATTGAATGAACTCGCGATTCGACAGTTGTCGATTGAACTTCCGCTCAACCAGACCAGCCTTCGCCTGTTGCATCAAAGTGTAATCCAGGGGCTCGATTATTTATCCGCCAGTGGATTCAAATTCACTCAAGTCACGGCCCTGGAATCAAGCGCGCCCGATGGCAGTCTACTATCACGATTAATCACACTCAGTGCTGCACCGTCGGCCGAGAAGGTTCTGCCGCCAGCGACGATGACAATCAAACCCGCAGCAGATTCTGGAACGCTTCGATTGCTGCAAATTTCTCAAAACAATGCGACGACTCGTTCTGTGCCGATTGAGGAATCGACTCCTGTATTGAATCGAATCGTGACTGTTTGTGCATCGCGTGAACTCTGCGGAAAATGGATGGATGCATTTTCTGTGACACTTGAACTTGCGGAAGCGGTCAGCAAATCATTGCGTCGGCGCAGAACGGTGGATGTGCATTTTGATTCCGGCAGCGAAAAAGGTGTCTTTAAAAGTCAGATGACGGCAATGGGCTGCGGCATTCTGACATTTATGATGTTTGGGATGGTCGCCTATTTGATTCTGGCACAACTTGTCACGTTGCCCGATTTTGTGCTGCATATCCTGCGAGTCCTCTGGATCGCTCCGTTGGTCTTGTTTCTGATCGCGCAAACACTGTTGCCGCTCGCTCGCGATCGCAGCACTCGAGAATAGAAATAGAAGAATCATAGTCCATGCCCACTGTCAGAATACTGCAACTCACCGATCTGCATGTCTTTAAAGACGCGAATGCTCGTCTAAAAGGGATTCCTACGCGTGAACTGCTGGAAGATGTCGTGGGACATATTCTCGCGAAGGAACGCACGTTTGACCATGTCGTGATCACTGGCGACCACACACATGACGAATTGCCGGAAAGTTATGCTGCCGTCCGAAAAATACTGACTCCATGGCTGGATCGACTGTGGCAGGTGCCAGGAAATCACGACGATCGAACGGTATTGAGATCCGTTTTTGGCGATTTGGTACGAGGCGTGGGGCACGATCGAATTACGTTTTCGTTTTCCGCCGGGCAATGGTTATGTCTTGGCCTGGACACCCATGTTCCAGGTGCCGTGCCCGGAAAAATCGAAGCGGACCAGATCGAATGGATTCTTCAGCAGATTTCCTTGCTCAATCCGAGCCGTGTCGCATTGTTTATGCATCATCCGCCTGTCGATGTTGGCAGTTTGTGGATGGATCCAATCGGTTTGTCCGGCAAAGAATTGCTCCACGATCTGTTCAAGGCAGAAAGTCGAATTCAACTGGTCTGCTGTGGCCATGTGCATCACGAATTTTCGACGCAGATTGGCAGTGCAAGGATCTTCACGACGCCCGCGACTGGAATTCAGTTTAGTCCGACAGGCAGTGTTCCAACCTTTGTGGCTGAGCCGCCTGGTTACAGAATCATTGAGTTGACGGATGCCGGATTTTCGACAACCGTGTATCGCCTTTCCGAAGTAAAATTTTCACCGGTAAGTTGATTCTAAGGAGAATCGAATGCTGATCTTTGACGCTCATTTGGATCTTGCCCTGAACGGCGTGGACTGGAATCGTGACCTTCGATGCGACGTTTCGGAACTGCGAGCGCAGGAACGAGCGCTTGGCATGACAGAAGCCGGTCGGTGTGGCAGCACACTGAGTTTTCCAGAACTGCGGCACGGCGAGATTCGTGTCTGCCTTTCGACGCTGCTGGCTCGCCAGGAACGCGAAATCAATCACAGCTTCGGCTGGTCGTCCCCAGCCACATGTTACGCGATGGCACACGCTCATCTGGCGTGGCATCGAGCCATGGAACGTGCCGGGTTTCTGCGTGCGATTCGTACAAAGGATGATCTGAACGCTCATTTTCAGGATTGTGAAAAGCGTCCGGGGACGACTCCACTTGGTTTCATTCAGACGATGGAAGGCGCGGACCCGCTGCTGGTGCCTGACACGGTTAATGAATTCCATGAACACGGCTTGCGAGCCATCGGATTAACTCACTACGGCCCAAACAGATACGGCGGCGGGACCATGTCGGAAGTCGGTTTGGCGGTCGATGCAATTCCTTTACTCAAACGAATCAGTGAACTTGGCATGACCGTTGATGTGACTCATCTTTCGGATGTTGCGTTCTGGCAACTGTTAGATCGCTTTGATGGTCGTATTCACGCGAGTCACCAGAATTCAAAGCGATTGGCACCGTGGCAGCGGCAGTTTTCAGATGAACAATATCAAGCTGTGATTGAACGCAAAGGCGTGATCGGGATTGCATTCGATGTCATTATGTTACAGCCCGGTTATGTTCGACGCCAAAGCGAAGTCACGGTCACAATCGAACGTGCGGTGGAGAACATTGACATCGTTTGTCAGCTCGCCGGCAACGCAAACCATGTCGGTATCGGCAGCGATCTTGATGGTGGTTATGGTGTTGAACAAACGCCAAGCGACATGGACCGCATTTCGGATCTGCAGGTCATTCCCGATATGCTGCGTAAACGCGGTTACGTGGAATCCGATATCGAAGGCATCATGCACGGAAACTGGCGAAGATTCTTTTCTGAAGCATTGCCGGACTAGTATCTGGCCTCTGCTCGCGTATGCTTCGCGTCCTGGTTTGCCTGGTTTTAATGATCCAAGAGAACTGAAGTCATGAGTACATCCGAAACGACTATCCGCGAAAACCTCAAAGTCGGCGAGATTCTGTGTAGCTATTGTACGGCTCGCTGTTGCCGATATTTCGCCATGGGCATCGACGCTCCGAAGACATGGGAGCAGTTTGACAACATGCGTTGGTACATGATGCATGGACCGTATTCGATCTTCGTCGATGGAACTTCATGGTTTCTGTTGATCCCAGGTGACTGCAAGCATCTTCTGGCAGACAATCGCTGCGGTGCTTACGACACGCGTCCTGAAATCTGTCGTGAGTACAGCACGGACAACTGCGAATTTGGAAACGATGGCGTGTACGATCAGTATTTCGAAACGCCGGAACAGCTTTGGGAATACGCGCACGCCATACTGCCACAAAAACTGCGACGCGATCCGAATGCACCGATCAGCTTGCCAGTGCTGCAGGCCTTGTAACGAGCAGTCTGTCCGCTAACGCACTACGGATGATAGGCAGTTTCGCCCCCGACTTCACAAAAACTCAGCGGCAATCGTTCAGTTTTTGCCGCGAAGCAACACGAAACCGATTGAGATACAGAACACCAGCATGATGCAATAATCCTGCGGTGACATTGTGTTGAATCTGTGCTCGACCAGACGTTCAATCTGTCGTAGCCACATTTGAAATGCGTTGACCATCGTCGTAATTCTCCAACAACAGGCCACTGCTATCGCGCGCTGATCAGCAGGTGTCAGTGCGCTTTGGCCCACACTGGAGTTTTGGTCGGGAAATCCCTGTGTGTAAAAATATCAGGGAGGGCTGGTGTTCGTGTTTGGTGAATTCAGCCGATCAGTCTGATTTTGACGGTCGTGCTGAGTTCTGTAACACATCCAATGATCGCTGCGTCTGGATATCCAGCAACGACCAGATTTGACACCACTCGACTCGCTGCCGCCTGCTCTACGCTTATCAGCAAGCCGCCCGACGTTTGCGGATCGTAGATGGCCTGCATCTGCGCAAACGTTTCGCTCTGCTGATTCACCGCCATATTACTGATGATAAAATCTTCCACGGCGGCCTTGTTCTCATCGTACAGTGAGCTGCGAATTCCATTCGTCATCAGCACAGAAGCACTTGGTAAGAGCGGAATGTCGGACAGCATCAGTTCGACTGAGACACCGGACTGCTGGCACATTTCAAGCAAATGTCCGGCCAGCCCAAATCCTGTGACGTCAGTCGCCGCTGCAACGCCTGCTTCACTGGCAATTGCCGAGGCCCGTTGATTCGAATTCAACATCATGGCAATCGCGGAAGTAACGGATCTGGCCTGTGCAATATGCAACTCATTCGCGGCCATGATGACTCCGGTCCCGATTGGTTTCGTCAGAATCAATTGTTGCCCCGGCCGCAGATTGGCTTTGCTGAAAGGCAAGGACTGACGCATCTCGGATGTATCGTGATTGATCGCGGGGGCATTTCCAAAAACGGTGAATCCGACGGATAGTTCATCGCCATTTGTTGTATGGCCGCCAACCAGAACGGCATTCGCTGCTGTCAACTCCCGCACCGCTCCGCTTAACACATAATGGAGTAGTTCCGATTGTTGTTCGAGACTTCCTTCAGGCAACGTCACCATGGCCACAGCAGCGGTAGGACGCACGCCACTGGCCCAAAGATCGCTCAACGCATGAATTGCGGCAATTCGTCCAGTCAGCCAGGGATCATCCAGAAACGCGGGAAAGTAATCGACTGAAACTGCGTTTGTGGAAGAGGTGTTTGTCAAGCCGCGCGGCAGCAAAGCAGTGTCGTCGCTTTGCAGAAAACCATCAGGTGCCGATGGCCATTCGGTTCGAAGTTTACGAAGCACCCGGTTCAGCACACGAGCGCTCGTCTTTCCGCCACAGCCGCGACATCGCATTTTTGGAGCCGCATCGTTCGACGGATCAGCCAAGTTCGAGTGTGCAGACGGACTCATTGTTGTGCTGGATTTTATGGCGCTCAATTTCATGGTGCTCGAAGGACGATGCATGTTCATAAATTTGGAATCAATGCGATCCTTAAGCTTCCACCAATGTGAGCCAATTCCGGAAAGCCATTTCCACTGAGCGATCGCTCGGCCATCTCCTGTCGCCAGCAGCCGCAGGAAATCCCTCTGCGGCTTGTAGTGGATCATTGCCAGGCCGTTCAACGAGCGATTGAGATTCTGCCAGAGAATCGGTCCTTGCCGAACGGCGTACACGCCAGCGCGATCGATGCTTTCGCCGACGAGTTCAGCGGAATCGCCAACAACGAAGACGGAATCGTTGTCGATGGATTGCAGCGTGTGGCGTATTTTCAAAAATCCGGATTCGGACTTCGCAAGATTGACGTGCTGCAGAAATTCCGGCGGACAAGCCCCGGTCACCCAAATCACGATATCAGCCGTCAGTGTTCCGCCGTCATCAAATATCAAATCCAGATCCTGATGCCCGGTGACTCGGCTACCGCAGCGCAGATCGATACCGCGTGTCTTGAGTTCGCGTTCTGCGAGACGAATCGTACGATCGCGAAAACCACCAAGGATTCTGGAATGGGCATCCACCAGCGTCAGTTGAGCCGAACCGCGAGCCGAACGGACTCGATGGTCAACGCACATTGCAACTTCTACCCCTGCGGCTCCGCCGCCAATAATCGCAATCCTGATCGGATCGGTTGTTTGTTGATGAATCGCGGCATCAAGACGTTGCAGCGCCGTAAACATAGGTTTAATGGGGACGAAACCGGGATGCGTTTTCAGCCGCTCCATTTGCCGTGGCACCGAACCGACACCGATGCTGGCAAGATCGAAGTGCATCGGCGGGCGTTCGCGAAATCGGACTTCCTTTTCAGCCGCGTTCATGGACACGGCTTCGTCAATGATCAGGTTGACGCCAGCAAACTTCGTCAACTGATACAGATCAATTTCCATATCCGCAGGGGAATAATTTCCAGCCAGCGTGCCCGGCAACATACCGCTGTAGGTTGCACAAGGAAATGGGGAGAGCAGCGTGAGGCTCGCATCTGGAATCGGCGTCTGCGCCCACATTCGTACGATATGCAGGTTTGTGTGCCCGGCTCCAATGAGCAGTATTCTTCGCGAAGCCAACTGCACGCAAGACACCTTGAAACAATAAAACTCAGAAGACTTTGTTCGTACGCATCGCAGAACACAAGCCTGATGGTTTTAGAAACAATCAAATCAACGTGCAAGCGGTCAAGGCCGGAATTGTATTCTGTAGGCGGTCATCGGAATCTCGTCGAAGACGTCAGCCGCAACACCGTCCTGTCCATTGAGGCTCGGTACTGGAGTTTGCACCCCGGTTGCGAAATTATTGGAAGCGAGTTCATGAAGAAGAAAGTCTAAACGCACAACATTAACTATTCCCGCACTGGCTTACTCTGAATTGAAACGACGTCTACTCGGCACCAACAACCAATCGTGCGGGAGGAACCTGGCCGGCGAGCACTCCGAAGGCTTCTCGCAGGTTTGATTCCATGTCGCTGACTGATGTGCCACCTTCAACGACCATGTCGTATCCGCCGGAGATTTTTGCGATGGCTTTCAGCAACGACGTGTCAGCTCCAGCACCGACGCATAGCGTATGGACCACGATGTCCTGATCGGCCGCTAGTTTGGCCTGATACAGAGCATATTTCGATGCACGATCATTCGTCGTGTAGTCCGCATTTCCGTCTCCATCGTAATCCAGCAGTTCATTCCAATTCCAGTTTGACGGCAAGTTGAAATTGCCCGGAGACACATTCGGAACACCATCCGTCATCAGTAGAATTGCCTTCTGAGCCCCGTACCGTCCTTGATCCTGAAGCAGTGCGGTGGCTGTTGACAAGCCGTCGCCAGTTGCTGTGGAAGAGGAATAATGTCCAGCCTGCTTGTGCAGTTGAATCGTATTGATATCGGAATATGCAGTGGTCAGTTCATGCCCGCCAAGATCCACCGTGACGCCGGAACTTGCATCATTCAGTCCGGTTTCAAGATGCGCCTCAGCCGCGTAATCAACCATACCGATATGGTCGCCGTAACTCAGGTCTGTCATAAACCGGCAGAACGTAGTCATCCCGGTTTTCATGGCATGAAAGGGATAATGCGGAACTCGCCAAAGGTCTTCCGATGCGTTGTTCGAGGGGCGATTCACCATAAGATGCAAACACAGCGTGCGGAAACCGTATCTCTTGCGATATCCCTGAGCATTCAAGTCTTTGTCTGTTCGTACGTAGTCGATGTATGACGTCCATAGAGACTTACTGGTTGAAGCGGATGGCTTACCCAGCATTAATCCTGTTGACGAATTTTTACCTTCCTGTGGAAACGGAATCACAACCTCCGGTGTCGGTGGCGTATATCCGGGTGCCAAAGTTTCGGAAACTGTAGACCACGAGCTTCTCCTTGATGAACGTCGCCGCAGACTGCCGGCGTTGGAGCCAGTCGTGAAGCGGCGATAGTCATAGCCACCGGAGCTTGTGTAGTAGTAGTCGGCGCCACTACTATTGAACGACCAGTCATCGTAGTAGTTGCTTCCCGGCGTGTACAACCCGAGTTCTTCCAGAACTGTGTTACTGTTGTTGCTCGATGAATACGTGCCTTCTGCAGAATTGATGAGTCCAAATCCGTTGTATGGAAACTTCGGAGTTGAAGATTCGTCGCTGAAGCGGACATCGGAATTGACAAATGCATTCCAGATGTCATCAAGATTTGATTCAATCGCTGACTTCGTGAGTCGATTCACACTTGAGGACCTCAGTCGGCTGTCGTAATTCATCGACAATGAAAAATCGAGTGTGCAGACGATGTCGCGTGATTCAATGAATGCCGTCGCGCTGGTTGTAATTGACTGCGCCCGTTCTCCGACGACGCCAGCGAAAAGCAGTGGCAACTTTGCATCGGGAGCGGAGGCATCAGTGTTGTCTTTGCGAAGATTCACCTTGACGCAGTTGAAGGGACCCGTCTCCCAGGTCTCCGTGTAAGTTACACCGTCCTCGGCGAGAAGGCGTTTGCCGAGATGAACGTCGGTGTCGGGATCCAGATAGAATCCGTTGAGGTCAGCGACATATTCAGCCATCACCCGAGCATCAGCGGCGGCTTGCGTCTGAACGGCATTCATATCCAGACCTGTGTCTGCGTTCCAGGAAGCTTCGCGAACGGCGACTACAATTTCCTGAGCGGCTGCAAGGGCTGCAGCATCTGCTGCGGCCTGCATCCGGGTTTTGGTCACAGTGATCATGCCCAGATCCACTGACATACCAACAAAGGTCATTGCTCCCATCAGGCAAATTATTGCCAGAACAAAAAATACACCTTTTCGGTGTTGTGGCTTGAGTCTCAATCGGATCATCGGCTTCAATGTCAACTTCATCGTATTTCTCCATTTCACTGCAGCTCTTTGCAGCATCAAATATTGAGCCGATCGGGAAACTTCTTCCGGATCGAGCGTGTATCTCCAGGGATTTTTTTCAGATCGGATTCCGATTCGCAACGACAGACTCATTTTTATCAGCCGTCTCGAAATACCGTTTCATCACAATTCAACCCTAGGGCGCTATGCTGTCTGGGGGAGATATTTGGTCGAAGCCAACGCGATGCAAAAACTCAACAGTGCCCAGCGGCAACATACCGTTGCTTTTTTGCATCATCAATTGCGTGCGATCAGCAGGATCGGCGAACGACTGTTAAAATCTGATGCCACCCTGCATCAAATGTTGCCGAATCTCAACGCAACGAGCGATCATGCGTATCGGCTTGCGCTACTTGTCGCAAAAGACTCGATATTCCGGGTGATGTCGATTCCTGAAGCCAGATCCGGAGGCGGCAAAGAAAATTGCGGCGCACTTTCCTGAAGTGTGATTTTGATGCTTTCACCTTAATCGCTTTTGATCTCTTGCCATCTCAGGTGTCATGCGACATCGCCGAATGCCGCAAGTTGCAGGCGATTGTCGAATCACCACCGACGGAGGAAAAGGAAGCCACTTCCACTGAAGTCGGTCGTAAATATTTATCGAGCATAAATCCGCACGATTCGCTGCGGCCACTTCGACAGAAAATTGCAACCACCGCCCCATTAGTTGTGACAGACCATCACTCAGGGATTCAGTCGATGCCATTGACATTGTTCTGTGTCTTTGGATTTGCCACATCAATGGAACCCGGTGAAAACCATATTGTCTGGCGAGTTGGATTCGTGTTTTTTTTCTCGCCTGCCTGCTGGCTATTGGTCGGCTTGCCATCGCAAAAACCAAAACGACACGTCAGAGAAAGTTCCGCAGGACTGATTTTGAAACTGGTCGTAGATGGCGATCGCTGAGACACGACTCACGCCGCAGCGGCTTCTCTCGACTTTCGACGCGCTCCGGGGGCGGTTTTCCAGCGATGATGAACCCAGAAATATTGCTCAGGTGCTTTGCGAATCAATGCCTCCAGCGATGATGTAAAACGCTGAGTCAACTCGTTAATTCCATTCACGCCCTGAAATTCTGCCGGATCGATGATGTCCTGTGTCGTCAGACTGAATCGCACCCATCGACAATTCTTCTGTTCGGCCGCTGGCAAACGAAAGGCTCCGCCAACAACAACCAATGCGTTGTACTGAAGAGCCAGCAAGGCGATGGATTTAAACGTCGATGCCGGGTGACCGAAGAAATCGACGAAGACTCCCGAGCGGCCAGCATCCTGATCGCACAACAGAGAAGCCATGCCCCGACGTTCCATGATTTCCGAAAGTTCGGCCCCGGCACCGCTCTTGAGGATCAAAGAATTGCCGGTGGACTCCCGAAAATCCTTGAACCACTTGTGAAGGTACGGGTTGTCCAGATGACGGGCTACAACTCCCATCGGAAAACCGAAGTGACCAAAAGTATTGACGCTGATTTCCCAGTTCCCAAAATGGCCGCCAAGAAACAACACGGGCCGTCCTGAACATAGTGCCTGCACGCAGTCGTTGCGACGTTCGAAGTTTAAGACGTCGGAGCAATTGGCCAGGCGAAAGCGCCGAGGCAACTGGATCATTTCACAGACCATGCGAAACAGATGCAGCCACATGCCATAAATTGTGCGATCCGCTTCTGCATCAGTCATCGCATCACCGAACGCCAGTTTCAGATTCTCCCTCGCGATGTCGTAGCGACTTAATTTTTTCGGCACGACGTGGGTTATGATCCAGGCCAATGATTCGGCCAACATCACACTGGCGCGTACGGGCAGACATCGGACAACAAACAGCAGCGTTTGAAAGATCAGATATTCGAGGAGTCGTCGAAGCTTAATTATGGTCATTGGTAAGATTTGTTGTGGCAAGACTAGTCCGTTCGCAGAGGTCGTTGAAGAGTATAGTCTTGTCGTCGGGTTTCATTAAGACGCAATTTGATGGCAATTGTCTCGCATCAATGATGCTCCCGTGAGTGAAATCGGACGAACACGTCTTGATCTCTGCGCGTAGTTCTGTGTCGGAAACTCGGCACTGAGATGGTCAACCAGCACAATTCTCAGGAAAAAATGACAAAAGAGTGCAGGATCATGGCAGATTGGGTTCAAAACATTGCTTCCGCGTGGTTTACGAGGTACGATTTTGTCGAAGATTCCCGATGGATTGGTTCAGGATTCGTGCAACATCCAGATCGCAGCGATGCGGTTCAATGGCGTGCGTCAAACTAGGGGCAGATCAGTGAGCACTATCAACGTAACATCAACGACACCAACCGAACCGCTCGAAACGGAAGAAGAGTCATCGGTTTGGTCAATGCTTGATGCGATCCCTGCCTGGGGCGTCAGCCTGATGGTGCATGTCGGTGTGATCCTGCTCATTGCGATGATCACGCTGCCGGATATCATCTTGCCCGAGATCAATCTCACTTCCTCTATCGAACCAGAAGAAGTTCGGCAGGAAGTTTATGAGTTGTCAACCAACCCAACGGAGACGCTTGGAAATCTCAGCGCGATGAATGTGCAGGGCGAATCGGCCGCGATGGCGCAGGATCGCGGGATGGACAATCACCTGGAAGAAATCGAACAGATCCAGGAAGACCTGGTGAATCCACGTGTCGCCCAGTTCGAAACCATGGCGACTCCGAACGAAGCGGAAATGCTGGAATCGATCGACACCACAGGAACGACAGAGCAGGCTGGCGGTACTGAAGGTGCCGTGGATCGCATCACTTTGGAAATCGCAGCGTCGCTACGACAACGCAAGACGCTGCCAGTTTGGTTATTCGACGAATCGTTGTCACTCGAAGCTCGGCGCGAAGTGATCACGAATCGATTCGAAAGTATCTACAAGCAGCTCGGTCTACTGGATGACCTTGATACCAAAGATGCACTGAAGACTGGAATCATCGGATACGGTGAAAATATCCATGTACTGGTAAAAGAGCCGACGAGCGACCTGGTTGAACTGACGAAAGCCGTCAAAGAAATCAAAAACGATGAATCAGGGAAAGAGAACGTCTTTAGTGCCGTCGCTGAAGCATTAAAAGTATATTCACCATTCAAACGCAAAATGCGTGCGAACATGATGATTATTATCGTGACGGACGAACGCGGTGATGACTTCCAGGGGATGGAAGAGATTGTCAAAAAGTGCAGCCGCGATGGCGTCAAAGTTTATTGCATCGGCAACGCATCGATCTTTGGTCGCGAAAAAGGCTATGTGCGTTACAAATGGGAGTTCGACGGTGAAAACTTCGAAGAAGATATTCCCGTCGACCAAGGCCCGGAAACAGCAATGGCAGAGGGATTGCAATTGCCGTTCTGGACAGCTCGTCCGCACGACCTGACTCGTATGTCATCCGGCTACGGTCCGTACACTTTGTCACGTTTGACCGCTGAAACCGGCGGCATATTTCTCATTGCTGACGACGCTGTCGGTGATAAATGGGATCCGCAAATCATGCGGCAGTACATGCCCGATTATCGGCCTCAGGCGGAGTACATGCGGCAGATCCAAACGAACATGGCAAAGCAGGCCCTGGTGACGGCGTCTCAACAGGCTTTGACTGAAGAGGTTCCAATTCCACAGACGTCGTTTCAGGCCAATAACGATAATATTCTTCGTGAACAGATCACCGAGGCTCAAAAGCCGCTGGCAGTTCTGGACTATTTCCTGCAGCGAACGCATACGATGCTGGAAGCGGGAGAAAAAGATCGCGGCAAGCTGGACTCCGATCGCTGGCGTGCCAGCTTCGATCTTAACATGGGCCGCATTCTTGCCATGCGAGTTCGCACGTTCGGTTACAACGCCGTTCTGGCGGAAATGAAATCAAATCCAAAAACGTTTTCGAAACCTGAAAGCAACCAGTGGAGACTGGTTCCGTCTGAGCAAATCAATGCGGGTGCCAATGTTCGTAAAATGAACGACAAAGCGTTGGAGTATTTGAACCGCGTCATCTCAGAACATCCGGGAACTCCATGGGCCTACCTTGCAAAGGTCGAGCTTAGCGATCCGCTGGGTTGGGAATGGGTCGAAGGTCACATGCCGGTTTCCCAAATGGCCGGTGGCGACCAGAAACGCGGTCCTCAATTCGCCGAAGAAGAAGAACGTCGCCAAATGGAACAGAAGCGTCAGCAGAAGAAGACGGTGAGTCGTCCAAAGCTGTAAATGTCGCACAAAAACAAGAAGTTTGAACTCGTCAGCGAATATGCCCCGGCCGGTGATCAGCCAAAAGCGATCGAAGCGCTGATCAAGGGGATCAACGACGACAAACGCACACAGGTGCTGCTGGGCGTCACCGGTTCCGGTAAGACGTTTACGATGGCAAACGTTATCCAGCATGTGCAAAAGCCAACGCTGGTACTTTCGCACAATAAAACTCTGGCCGCTCAGTTGTACGGCGAGTTTCGCGAGTTCTTTCCGAACAACGCAGTCTCCTACTTCGTCAGCTATTACGATTACTATCAGCCCGAAGCCTACATTCCGCAGCGCGATATCTACATCGAAAAAGACGCTTCGATCAATGAAGAAATTGATCGCCTGCGTCTGTTGGCCACAAGTGCCCTGGTCAGCCGAAATGACGTGATCGTCGTCGCCAGCGTCAGTTGCATCTACGGTCTGGGGTCTCCCAAAGACTATCTCAGCATGATGATTCCGCTGCACGTCGGCCAGCAGGTCGATCGTGACAAACTGCTGATGAAGTTGATTGACATTCACTACGATCGAAACGACTACGATCCTGCACGAGCCAAGTTTCGGGTTCGTGGTGACGTGATCGAATGCTGGCCGGCGTACGAAGAGTTCGCGTATCGAATTGAACTCTGGGGCGACGAAATCGAAAAGCTCAGCATGATCGATCCGGTGTCCGGAAAGGAATCACAGTCGCTGAAAGAGATTTACATTTATCCAGCTAAGCACTTCGTGTTGCCCCAAAGCCGCATTGATGCAGCGCTGGATGAAATTCGCGTGGAACTGGACACGACTCTGGAAGTATTCCGCAAAGAAGGCAAACTGCTGGAAGCGCAGCGACTGGCAGCGAGAACTCGGCACGATCTGGAACTCATGAAGGAAACAGGATTCTGTCCTGGGATTGAAAATTACAGTCGAGCACTGGCCGGACGAAAGCCCGGAGAGGCTCCGTACACATTGTATGACTTCTTCCCGCAGGATTTTCTGATCTTCGTCGATGAGTCCCATGCGACGTTGCCTCAGATTCGGGCAATGCATGCTGGTGATCAGGCCAGAAAAACGACGCTGGTTGATCATGGTTTTCGACTGCCGATGGCCAAGGACAATCGGCCTCTGAAGTTCGACGAATGGAACTCGAAGCCGTCTTATCGCGTCTTCGTGTCAGCCACACCCGGCAACTGGGAGCTCGATCAAACGGGCGGCGAAGTTGTAGAACAGGTCATTCGTCCGACGGGACTTGTTGATCCGGAAATCTTTGTCGTCCCCGCGCGAGGGCAAGTGCAGCATTTGATTGAACAGGTACGTGAGCGTGCAGCGATCAACGAACGCGTGTTGGTCACAGCGTTAACGAAACGCATGAGCGAAGATCTGACCGCGTACATGAAGGAAGAATCGATCAAATGCGAATGGCTGCATTCAGAACTGAACGCCGTTGAGCGTGTCGAGATTCTGCGTGAACTCCGAGAGGGTAAATTCGACGCGGTGATCGGCGTGAATCTGTTGCGTGAAGGACTGGACTTGCCGGAAGTGTCACTTGTTGCCATCCTGGATGCTGACAAGGAAGGTTTTCTCCGGAGTGAAACAAGTTTGATTCAGACAATTGGCCGCTCTGCTCGAAACGTGAATGCCAAGGTGATTCTGTATGCAGACAAAGTGACGAACAGTATGCAGAAAGCGATCGATGAGACGAACCGTCGTCGTAAGCTGCAGATGGAATACAACGTGACCCATGGAATCACACCCGAGACAATTCACAAGGCCATCCGGAAAGGCATTGAAGAAGAAATTCAGGCACGCCGGATCGAACGTGAAGCTGTTGGAATTTCGGCCGAGTCGCAATTTGTGACTCAGGAGTTCATTCGCGAACTGGAAAGCGAAATGCTGGCCGCTGCCGAAGCGTTAGACTTCGAACGAGCGGCACAGTTGCGCGACCGAATTCAGGACCTGCAGAAAAAAATGGGGCAGCCAGTCCCTGACGACGAAGATTCCACAAGCCCCGGCTTTGCGACAAAGGGCAAACGCAGCGGCAAGCGAGGCGGCAAGAAGCGGCGGTGACTTCCGACTCGCTATACAGCTTGAGTCGATTGGAAGTATGAGAAGCGGGTCTGTTTGCTGCTTTCTGTATTAACAAAGAAGCCTGACTGCTGGCATCCTTCAATCACATTTGGATGGCCCTGGCATCGGCCCCCTATCCTTAATCAATGAGCTGCGCCACCCCTTCACAACTCTGATTTCAGTCCCGCCTCACGTTTCAAGTTCCCAACCCAGCGCACGATCGGCGTACATGTTCTCAGCGAGCATGTGTTTTGTCCACGAGCCGCGTTGATCGCGTCAGAATCCGGTCCCGATCCCGGTGATGAAGAACCCAACCTCGGACCGCGACTGGATCTGTTTTTGGACTACAATGAACACATGTTTGCGGAAGCTCTGCAACAGGCGTGGGGCGAGATGCGACTGTGGCTGACATGGATCGCCCCGGCGCTCTTTGTGGTTCTGCTGGCCTGTTACTTTCACTCGTTGTTCGCGGGTTTTGTCGTGAGTCTTCCGCTACTGATCCTGCTGGCAAAGTCCTGGGACACACTGACCCACAACATCGCACTGGTTCGTGAACAAGCGCGGTACCGAGCCGCTGCGGAGGTTGAAATCGATCTGCTGCCCACCGAAGTGCGGCGTCTGAACTGGTGGTCGCTGCGCAAGGCGGGCTTCGACTGCATCAAACTGCTGGATACGCTGGAGAGTCCGGACGGGGAGTTAATCGAAAAACCCTGGCGGATGCTCACAAAGGGAAACACCATCGGCGTGCCAGTGATCCGACGACATCAGGGCAATTCGGACTGGGGACCACAGCATGAAGTCCGCATTGCTGCCTATTGTGATCTCATCGAAAAATGCCAAAATCAGTCAGCCCCATTTGGCGTGATTCTGTTTGCCGGTTCTACCGAGTGCGTCATCATCCCCAACACGCCAGCGATGCAGACACGTTGTCGTCTGGCTCTGAAAAGTGTCCAGGAGTTTCTTGAGATCCAGGCTCGCGGCACTCACATTCCTGCAGCACCCACGGACAAACGCTGCACTGGCTGTCCATACGGCAAGCCCCGAGAGTTTCAACGTGGCAAATCGGAATCCGTCTTCAACGAAAAGCCGGTCACTCCCTGAGGTGCGCGACAAATAGCAGTTTCGAGGAAATTCGGAGATTTTTCAGAGGAGGATTTTGTTGTCAGCGGAAGACTTCGTTTGACCCGACTCGGAGAGGAGGACGGCTGCACAAAGTGCAGCCGTGAGAAAGCCTCCTCTCCGAGTCGGGTCAAACGATGCGCCCCCCTTCCGGAATAGAACTCACCTAAAATTGTTTTGGGCAGATTGCTATTTGTCGCGCACCCCAGTCACTCCCTACACCACCAACAGTTACCGTCCATCCGGCGGAAAACTGCGAGGCACCTTCCACTGCACCTGCGGCGACCGCTTCCAATGGGTTCCGCCTCATCGCGAGGCCGTTAAATTGGGAATCGCCAATGCAAGTTCCGGATGAGCTGGGGGCGTTCGTTGCGTTCCACTTCTCGATGAAAAGTAAGCCTAAACGGTTCCACCCGGAGTTCGCGGTTCCACGCTTCGGTCGACGTAACCGAAGAAGGATACGCTGACTCAATAGTGTCATAATACGGTCGTTTGATGAAACGCGGATTTCGTGCGTTACCGTCCGACGTCGCCTGTCTTTTTGCTAAACTGAGCAAATTCTCGGGATTCTGCAATAAACGCCACCGACAGGCGGGTCATCTAAAAAACTCGTGTTTCAGGTTGGTGTGCACCATCGAACGGCAAAGCCTCATTTTTCAGTGACGAAGTCGGCGGAAACGTATGAAGCCACTCGCGGAGAGACTTGCGGACGGAGACGATCTTGCCTTTCAGTCGCTCTAAGACAGGTGTAGTCAGCGTCTGTTTAGATTCCTTGTCTCGAAAACGGGATCGTGTGATCTCGCGGCTGACGCCCTTCAAGAGACCTTTCTGCGTGCCATTAAGTTTCGTGAACGACTGCGTGAAGTGAACAGCCCGGAATCCTGGATGTTCACGATCGCTCGACGTGAAGCCAATCGCATTCTGACTCGATCGAATCGGACGCGGCACAATGGTTTGGTTGATGCGGAAGGAATTCACAAGCGTGCAATTTCGGAACAGGTTGATGTGGACGATCGCGAGGAACTCGAAACGGCACTGGCCGGTCTGACGAGCGATGAACGGGAGATTCTGGAGCTTCACATTTACGGTGGATTGACGTTTTGCGAAGTGGCGGAAGTGACCGAGATACCACCGGGGACCATCGCCACGCGGTATCGATCCGCGATCGCCAAACTCCGCAGGCGGCTGAATGCTGCATCGGTTTCGGCCTCGAAGCCGGTCAAGGAGACGAAACAATGACGAGCAATAAAAATGGAGAACAAGCTAATCGCGTCGATGCCATCATGAAGGTGGATGACGATCGTGACGTGATTGTGTGGCGGGATGCTCGCGTGCCGAAGGAAGTTCCTGTTGAAGTCACGTCTGCGATCCGTTCGTCAATAGCAGCGGAACTCGCGTCAGTCACACCTGAACCCGCGATGCGATCAACTTCAGCCGGGATTTCTGCACCTTTCCTTCAGCGGCGAATGCCATCGTTGGGAGTCGCGACTGCTGCGCTCGTTGTTGTCTGCATGGGACTCAACCCCTTGATCGCGTGGCGTAGCAATCATCGGGTTGCGGAATTGGTCGGTGATTATGCTGCACGGGCTCTCTCTGACACGACGACTCAAAGCACCGAGAAACTGGCGGACAGGAAGGTCGGCGTTTCCGCCTTTTTCGAATTCAATGTCAGTCTGATCCAGCAGGAATTGAACTATGAGTGAATCAAATCTCCAAACACAAAAAAAAGCAGCCGGCGACAAAAAGCAATCGGCCCGCCCGAAGAGAAAACTCTGGAGGAAAATCTTAATCGTTCTGGGGCTGCTACTCGTCCTCGGCTTGGGATACAACGCTTTTCGAAGTTGGCAGGCAAGCTCACAGCTTGAATCTCGGCTGGCCAAACTCCGCGATCGAGGCGAGCCGCTTACGTATGACGAACTTTACGCCAAAGCACTCCCCGAAGACGACAACGCGCAAACGTGGATTCGGCGTGCCCGACCTCACACCGAACAGCTCAATCGGCTGCTGAATGACTATCTGTCGACCGAAGAATACCAGTCGTTTCGCCCGAATGTTGAGCAAATGAAAATGTTGCAGGATGCCTTCGAACAGCATGCGGAAGCCTTCGCACACTACGCGCGGGCTGCCGACTGTTTGGGCTATCAATCCGATTGGCGTATCGGAGCCCAGCCGTCGAAATCACTTGAACTGAACCTGAAGAACAGTTCGGAGACAAGATCGGTCCTGCGTCACTGCTCGGCCCGTGCCGGTTTGCTGATGGCGGAAGGCAAATTCGATGAGGCATTGAAACTGGGGCTGCAGATGCTGTCGCTTTCGCGGCGAGCCGAGCACGAGCCGATGGTCGTAGGCTATCTGGTGGGGACGGCGTGCCGTCTGATCAGCCTGAACGTGATCGGCGCAGTGCTCGAACGGAGTCCACTGACCGACGAACAACGGCAGCAAATCGACTCGGCACTCGCCGACTGTGAATCTGCTGATGGTTTCCAGCACGCTTTGGTTTCAGAGCGGATCTACGGATTGGCGTCGTTCCGGGCGGACATTTTCGGAGGGGCAATGCGTTCGATGGTGATGTGGAAGCTCAAGCTGGATGCTTGCGATTATCTCGACCTGATGGACGAAGTGAACCGCCTGGCGACGCAGCCACGCCATGCTGTCGTCGATGAGTTAAACGGTCTAACAGATCGGGAAGTTGGTCCACTGACGGCCTTGGTCCTTCCTGCGTTCCTGGGTGCTAGAAATGCGCATGACAGGGCGCTGGCCCGCGTGCGTTGCGTTCGTCTGTTAAACGCTCTGCAACGCAAATCGCCAGAGGGAATCACTGACAAGCCGGCGCTCAGCGAACTTCCCGGTACTGGGGAATCGCGACAGGATCCTTTTACCGGCAAACCGCTGATGGTCCGGGTCACGGACGAAGCCGTCGTCGTGTATTCGGTGGGGATAAACGGCAGAGACGATGGAGGCAGTTTAGACGATCAAGAAGATCAAGGGATCCGGGTCGAACTGAAGGAAGCGGGATCGCTTCGCGAATGACGTCAGCTGGACAAAAGCAATCCAGGCACCGAGAAGGAGACGATGGCCAAAGGGGCTCCATGCAGGTGGGCCTTCAAGCTCAGGATCCGTATCCCCAAAGTGTCGCGGCAAACGTTGGTTTTTCGCCAGCATTGCCAATCCGACCCGCCGGACGGCTTTTTCGGCGATTGCATTCCCATTGACTCATCTCACTATTCAAATCGCCGAGAAGCCGTGCGGGGCGAAGTTGATGGCGCGAGCAGACCTGAGCCAGATTCCTCAGCAGCGTTCAGTCGGGGCGAAGTCTGAATGGGTCAGAAATCTGTACGCTTTGTTCGTGTCGGACCGACACACGGAGGTAACTTGTCATCGAGTGGCGATCGTATCCTGGCAATGTCGGATGCAACCGGAGATTCGGAATCTCTCGACGTTGCAATGGGTTTGGAATTACCCATATGTCGCTCGATGCTGAAAAACGCTCCGCGACGGTTTAAGTTCAGCGCTCCTTTGAAAAGCACGAAAAATCGACAGCGAGTGATTCATCAATCGCCGGTACATCAGCCTTTGTCACGCGGTTTCACAAACCAGCCGATGACCCTGGTCAGGGCGTTTTCGATGGGTGGTAGGTCTGGCGTGATGCGGAACCGGGCGGTCAGGTCCTGCCAGTCGTTCAGCCAGGTGTTGTGATCTGGATAGCGTTCATCGGGGTTGAATGCCAGACCGCGGACAACCAGCGCGTCGAGTCTGTCGCGTAATGACCGGGGTAACTTCTGGCAAGTTTTCGAAATCTGACTGGGAGGAATCAAAGTGTCGGCAGCTCGCGCAATGAACTCCGGTCGTCCGGCTTTGCCTCGCAATCCACCATACGGCAATTGCAGCGTCAGCAGTTCAAAGAACAACACCGACACAGAAAACTGATCGCAGGCCAGACTGGCTGGTGTTTCGCCGTTCTGAAGTTCCGGTGCGGCGTAGCAGCGGTGATGCCCGTCACCGTCGCTGCGACGGGTGGTCCAGTCCGTCGTCCACGCGCTGCCGAAATCGATCACTTGCAAGCGGCTGGATGAGACGTCACGAGGACGTTCGCAGGCTGCAGGTCGCCGTGGGCCACCTGCAGACGACGATGGAGATGGCAGACGGAATTGGCGAGCCCATTCATCAGCCGCAGTGCCTGTCCTGGATCGACCGGCGGTCGCCGACCTTCTCGAATATTCTGCAGATAGTCGGCAAAGCTGATGCCTTCCACCCACGTCAGCGCGACATCAATTTGATCACGCTTCCGTTGCCATTCCATGACGCGAGGAAAGGCATCGCTCTTGAGTCGGCTCAGTACCCGCAGCAGTTGCTCAGTCGACTTGCCGACGGGCAGGGACTGGACCAGAAAGAAATTGCCACCGGGACTACTCAGCGGATCGAAGGCGAGGTAGCTTTCGCGGAATGGACTGCCGACTCGTTCGAGCAAAAAGTAGTCTCTGCGGCGGCATTCGAGATACGGTCGAGTGCGGCCTCGGACGTTCACCGTCCGTTCACGATTTTCGGAATGTTCAGCGGGCTCAGCCATGTCGTTTTTGTCGCTTCGTGCTGGCCACCAAAGTGTCGATCATTGTCGGCACAGGCCAGCAGGTACAGCACTGCCCGCGTGCTCGCGAACTACCAATTCTCCATATGGAACAAACGTCCGTTTTGTCCTTCGTCGTGCAGGGTGAGAACAACTTCGCCGCCCGTAAATGAGAATCGTTTGCCGTCATCGGCTATTGGAAGGTCGGAATCAATTACTGTGAGGATCTGCTGGATTCCAAGATCTGCAAGGCACCGAAGCGCAGCAATGACATTCAATTTTATTCGATTGTCCAATCCTTCGAGCAACCCATCGTGATAAACAAAACGAACAAAGCCTTCATCAAGCATTACGCGTGTTACCGCTAAGTCGAAAGCGGCGCAAAGAAGTTGTTTATAGCTCTTCCCTTCACTCTCGCTGGTAGCGTGGTCGCTTAAGTCAAGGTACTCTGCCTGGAATTCAATGTTGTCCTCTTTGTTAAGGCGGGTCGTGACGAGCGCTCTATGTCCTAGAAATTGCTGACAAAGATCCGCTAATGCCTCCCGGATGCGCCAGTATCGCCCAGCTGTGTCAATCCCGCATGCATCCACATTGGTCCGCAAGGAATCGACTTGGTCTTCTCGCTCGCGCACCAAGACCCGCAATTCCTTTTCCTTTTCTCGAATCCCAAGCAGTGCATCCCGCTGACGCTCCAGGCTTGCAAGTTCATTTTTCAAGGCTACCAGCCGGTGGTTCATCTCGCGATATTTGCTGACTGACTCCATGTCACCCAGATACTGCAGCTCTGTCTGGCGTTCCTGATTAAGAATTTCCAGTCTGTGAGCGATCTCACCCAACCGCGCGTTCGTATCTTCAAATTCCGCACGAAGATATGTGATTCTTTCATTCGCCACTTCTTGATTGAAACGAACGAGATCTTCAAATTCTTTGACAATCTGTCCCGGAAACACAACACCTGCTTCCTCGAACAACCTCCTGGCCATCTCAGGCCGAAACTGAATATGTTCCGCCTGAAGCGACTCTTGCAATCTTCGCCGAGTTCGTGAATATGTGTAGCGTTGATTGTTCAACGAAGCAATTTGATCATCGAGTTCCGCGACAAGCCGAGTGTTAACTTTCGAATCCTGAATCGCGAAGTCAAACCGATTAGCGGCTGTTTCAAGTGCATCAACATCTTTCTTTTTGATTTCAATGAGCCCACGAATTTGATCTAAATCAATTTCCGAAGCCCCCAATTCTAAACGCAAAGTTGCGATTGTAGTCTTGAGTCGTTCAATGCGCTCAACCAAGTCATACCCTTTTTCAACAAGGGTGGCATCAAATCCGAGGATGTGGGCGATATATGGTTTCCAGTATCGATGTTTTCCGAGGTGTGATGACAATCTGAAGACATCTGTAAAGTCACTTTGTGTGCGAAGAGCATAAGCCACAGGAATTCTGAAATCCCATGGCTTGACTGCACGGAGTCCGAAAAGTCCGTCGAGGATTTGTTTTCCCAATTCGAATCCTACATTTACATGGTCCCATTCAGAGTCATCAGCATCACAAAAATCTCGCTGTACACCTTCATATGCAGCAATTGAAAGCTTCGAAGGCGCTTCGACGGTCCTTCGGATCGTCACGTACCGACCGTCCAGCAACTCCACCTCCAGATAGAATACGAAGCCTTCAAAACGGTCGGCATGTTTTTGAAGGAAGAATTCTTTCGAAGTCCCTCGGCACAGACAGAAGTCAATGACTCGCGCAAGCGTGGTCTTTCCGAGATTATGGACACTCAAAGTTCGATTCTCTGGCAGTCGAATTTCGCCAACGATGACATTTAGTCCCCTGCGAAATGGAATCGGATCGAATGCCTCCGGTCTGTTGGTGTAGAGCCTGCTGAGTCGCATTCATCACGCTCCTGTGTATTCGAATGTGTCATTCTTCTGTCGGTACTCTGTAAGCCCAAGCAGAAACAGGAGATTCATCGCTGGCAAAAAGAGACTCCCGGAGTCAGGTTCGTTTTTGATGAGGAAACGGCGCAAATCATCGAATGATTCGGACCGCCTACTTCGCAGACGTCGAAGTAATACGGTGGACGCTGAGATAATCGTCTTGTCCGGGTGCGAGTGTTTTGTTGGACGAATCACGGCAGTCGCTTTGCAATATCGCAGTTACAGTACATGTAAAAAACAACGGTTCGGGTCAACTTTCGATTCTTTCGGAGATCGACATCTCGATCAAATAGACGTCCGATTAAGACTTCAAGCAGACGTTCAAACGGAATGTCGGGCGCAGCCCATGCATCGAGTTTCGCTTCCAGTTCGCCTGCAGTATCTTCGTAGAGGCGGACGTACGGTTGGTTCTCTGGATGACCAAGGAAACGTCGGACCGATGGGAAATCCACCATCGTTGGCTGAATTTGTTTTTTGAAGTACTCGTCTCGAAGTCCATTCGCTTGGTTCTTCTGTGCAGGGGTGATCCTATGCTCAGGCGGTGGTTCTGTGCCTTCCATCAGTTCGTTGAGTGCATTTCGATATTGCGCCAATGCTGTAATGACCTCAGCCAGATCCTGCGGGTCAATATCCGCTGGTGATTTTGCGGGATTTAGATCTGCTCGGTCCACCGCTATTGGGAAACGTTTAACCAGTCGATCGAGTTCGCTGATGTCGAAAAGACGAACTCTATTCTTGTTGAGTCCCGTTGCGGCCGAGATTCGAAGCCGAATTTCAGCATCAGTGATGCCGGTCAGCCTGCGATTTGAAAACAGCAGGTAGTAATCAAGTTCGTTCTGTTTCAGCATCGCTTCGATTCGAGGTATTTCTTTTGCCAAAATAGAAGATTCGTTATCCCCTGAAAAATCCGATTCAGAAAAAGTACGATTGATCATTTCAGTGTGCTTTGCCTGAATCACAACCGTGCCATTCCAATCACGGTATTCCTTTGCCTCTCCCACGAACCGAGCATCTCTGCCTCCGTCCTTTCCCGAAACGAAACCCTGGACTCCATGGCCGAGAAGTTCGACACAGAACTCTATGACGAGTTCCTCGAACTGGCGGTCACTCAGGTTGTGAAAATGAAGATGCACCGACAGACTTCCTTACACTCAAACCATTGGAACCACGAATTCTACCTGTGGGCCGTTGTTTTACAAATCCAGTGCACCTGGCAAAAAGCAGTCCAGGAATTGACGGTCTTGCGTTTCCGCAGGAGCGATCAAGAGGAACACGAACGCCACCTTCGCCGACCATAGGAATTGACAGGCCCTGCTTCAGCAAGGGCGATCCATGGGGGCAGACGTGAATTCAGCGATCCTGAATTTGCGTCTGGGCTGGGTGGGCGGGACAACACCGTCTGGAGCGCACGCTCCGCAAGAACACTGGCCCCGCCTGGAGCCCAGTCGAGAATCCTCAGTTGCGTCCCTCAATGCACGATTCGATCAGGGATCCGGAGACTCAGCCTGGACCGCGCCGCGGTTCAGGGCGCTTGATCGCGGCGACGAAATAAGGTCCGTGTCTTGCAGTAGAATATTGAGCACACATGAAAGAATCGTCACCATAACGATTTTAGAGTTCGTCTGCTCCGAATGGGGTTACGCCGCATTCGACGGAGACGAGTGAAATTATATGGACGGTTGTTTTTGTTCCTTTTGACGGTGTGGAAATCAGAATTGGATTTCGTGACGTGCGTCGTGCGGGTTTGATTGTCTGAAATTCGTTCGGGCAAAAAAGCCCGTACGATCGACGGGGAAGAGTGGGTTTGTTTAGGCATTCATGGCAGTGTGAGCCGTTCCCCCACTGAAATCTAACGAACGTGGTTGAAACTTGCCTGGGCGGATTCGTGAGAAATGATTCTCTCCGAATGCCCTGCATTCATGAGGTTTTCAATTTCACTCGTTTCCGTTCCATTCGCCGTATTGGACCCGCATCAATGAACCAAAGGGATACTTGATGACATTGAGAACGCTCGGTGATAAACTCAGGTGACGTTCGTGAGATCGTTGGTCCCCGATCTGTGACCAAAATTGAACGAAGATGGCACAACGGT
>Ga0335396_10001513_pt1 | contig 29618 bp, 21 predicted proteins | sample FRY02_FD_205743 | JGI IMG/M metagenome (GOLD analysis project Ga0335396, IMG submission 205743) | Freshwater microbial communities from Lake Fryxell liftoff mats and glacier meltwater in Antarctica - FRY-02 (spades assembly) (version 2) | ecosystem: Environmental > Aquatic > Freshwater > Ice >... | reverse complement strand
TGGGCGGATTGGCCGGTCTGCTGCCTCTTCTCACATTCATTTCTCAGGGCTGGTTGCTGATCGGGCTGGCCGCGCTCTTTGGCGGCTGTCAGGCACTCATCTTCCCAGCAACGGTGGCGCTGGTGGCCGATCAGATCGAGCCGGAACATCTGGGCGCTGGGTTGGGCTTTGTGGGCACGCTGGATAATGTGGGAAAGGTGGCTGGCCCTGTGCTGGGCGGGTTGCTGATCGCCGGGCTGGGCTATGCGGGGATGCTCTGGCTGCTGTCCGGGCTATTGTTGGTTGGGGCGCTGGTGGTAGCGATTGTATTGCCAAGAGTGTGGACAAGACGGATGGCAATCAGAGCGTAGTGGAGGCGATTAGACGGGAGCCGCACTTGTGCAAGAACAGGGCCGGTGTATCTACACCGGCCCTGTTTGTAAACAGCCGCACCTACGCTATTCTACTTGCCAATCCGGGGCAAGAATAGATGTCGTGTTTCTGCCAACACCAGAATCGTGACACTATCGTTCAGCGATTCCTGCATTCTCCCATTCTCGTCTACCAGTGGGGTGGTGGGGACGACCGCCCCACCTGGCAGCCTGTCGGAGAGAAGCTTTTGGGGTATCTTCTCAATAATTGGGGGGGAAACTTGCATTTGATGGCCTGTCTACCTCTGCTGGCCTGTCTACCTCTGGTGGCCATCGCCAAATGTGGCTATTTCCCCCCAATTATTGAGAAGATACAAATTCTAAACGAGAACTGCACTCTACACGGCGGTGGGATGCAAGCCGAACCGGGTCATAAAAAAATGAAAGTGGGGCGGTGCATATGCACCGCCCCACTTTTTTACACTTCACGCTTGCGTCTCACGCATCCACCGACTGCACGGAATACGCAAAATGCAATACGTACTCTACTGGTCTGCGCCGTGCAACTGACCGGTCAAAATCTGAATGACCACGAAGGAGTCGGCGTAGGGGCTGTTGACGTAAATCGGATCGCCCTCTGGCAGCCAGCCCGCGGCGAAGCGGCTGGGAACCGGGTTGTTACCGTAGCGCTCCCACAGAGGAATCTGGGGTAGCAGTTCGTTGTAAGCCTGGGCAATCGTATCCAGCGTTTTGACCTGGGCCGCGGCGTCGCCACCGGAGCCAGAAGCCTTGACCAGCGCCCACAGGTCCACGTCACCCACGCTATCCGTGGAGACGTTCAGGTCGAAGGCCATACCTGGATTGTCGATGCTGCCTGTGCCCCCACCGATTCCACTGGCTGCGGCATTGTGGATGCTCAGATTGGTTTCCAGGGAGAAGGAAGGATGGGGGTTGCCTGCGCCCCAGCCGCGGATGGCAAATTGGAATTTGCCTTCGTTGACGTCAATGGGGTGCTGGTTGAAGTTGACACCCCGGAAGGCGGTCTTAATGCCAAAGGCAGTCAACTGCTCGGCAGTGTTCTCGGCTGCGGCAGACCAGTCGGCGAACTCAGCCGGCGCGGTCAGCTCAAATTCCATGCGTGCGCCTGTATCGTCCAGCCAGACACCGTCCGTGTCCCGGCTGAAACCGATAGCGGTCAGCATCTCTTCGGCTTTGGCTACGTCATATTCATAGGGATTCAGGGCAGCGCTTACCTCTGGTGACAACCACAGGGGTGTCATGTTGTCGGAGAAGCCGCACATGCAGACCTGGGGTTTGGCCGATTCGCCCAAAGAAATGAATGCGTTCTCGCCTTTGTTGATGGCATAGGCCAGGGCCTGACGGAACTCTTTCATCTCAAACGGATGAATCGTGTGGTTGAAGTAGAGGGCCGGGCCGCTGTAGATCGGCGGGCGAATAATGCGATAGCCCAGATTGATGAACTCGCGCTCGGTGGCGGGCGGGAAACCGTGGGTAGCGTAGTCCACATCGCCGGAGAGGACGAGAGGTGTCACCACGGGGGTTTCGCCATTGTAATTGACCAGGCGGTCAAACTTCACAATGTTGGCCCAGTAGGAAGTCTCGACTTTGTTCATAATCATCTGGGATTCGGTGATGCTGGCCGGGTCGATCTGGTAGGGGCCAAGCACAACCATTCCATCCGGGCGGAATTCGTTGAATTCCTGGAGCAGGCTCTTCCACTCGTCGTCGGCATTGGTCTTGCCAGCGTCCACCAGATCACGCACCCGCTGGGCAAATTCCCCATAGGTGGTGGACGATCGGATGGCTTCCTCGCGCAGGATGCGACGGGGAACAGTGGTGGACGGTTCGTTTAGTTTGAAATCGACGGTGTAGTCGTCCACTGCCTGAACGTCGTTGATGAACTGCCAGACGGCCCGGTTCATCAGACGGGCGACCGAGAAACTATCCACGACATCTGCGCTGGTGAACTCGTGGCCGTCACTCCACATCGCTCCCTGGATCAGCTTGACGCGCAGGGTGGTCTCATCCGCCCATTCCCAGGACTCGCCAGCCACGGGCATCCAACTGCCATCGGCCCACATATACATAAAGAGGGACGGCTCCATTAGCATCTGGTAGATGCCCAGCGTGAAACCGTTGGTCACGTAGCTATTGAAGTGGCCGGTGGGCGGGGGTGAATAGGGATAGGCTGGGTGGAACTCGGCCAGGGCTGCTGGCGCTTCGGGCGCTACAGCCGCTGGTGCTTCTGCGGCTGCCGGCGCGGCGGCTTCGCCTGCGCTGGGGGCCGCCGCGGGTTGGGCTGGTGCACCGCACGCGCTGAGAACCAGCGCGGCCACCAGCAATAGAGCAAACAACTTACTTTTCATGCTTTCTCCTCCTGTGGTTGAAATGGTACTACCCGACGAACTGTGTGGGGATTGGGTATTGGAGAATGGCCTTTTCATAGCTTTGCATGACAATGAAAAAACCATTCTCCAATACCCAATATTGTGTCTTATTTGTTTCTGCGCCAGCGTACCAGAATCGCGATGACTGTTATAAAAGTAACGCCGATGGCGAAGGTAAGTTGTGTAATTGCGTACTCAGGCGTCTGCTTTTCCAAGAAGAAGAGCAAAATGCCCGCTGTGAAGGCAATATAAAAACCGATGTGAAAAGCAGCTTTCCCCAAAACTGGATCGATCATGCGGCAATCAACTCTATCGACTCGAACTTGCGTATCGGACAGGCCACGCTACCGCCTTCGGGTATGCGTTCAAGTTTCGGCGCGCTGGTATCACATTCGCCAGGGACAAAGTAGGGGCAGCGGGGGTGAAAGGTGCAGCCGTTGGGCAGGGCCAGCAGGCTGGGAATCTCTGCGCTGCGCAGTTCCATGTGGCGTTTTTTCTGGACCAGTTCCGGGTCGGCTTCGGGGACAGCAGCCAGCAATGCCTGGGTATAGGGATGGCGGGGGTCGGTGATTACCCGGCTGGTCGGCCCCTCTTCCACAATGCGCCCCAGATACATTACTGTAATGCGCCCGCCCTCCCAGGAAAAATATTTTGCCAGGGCCAGGTCGTGGGTGATGAAGAGGAAAGTGACATCGAACTCAGATTTCAGCCGGGAAAGCATATTGAGCAGGCTGACCCGAATTGAGACATCCACCATCGACACGGCCTCGTCCGCCACAATAAATTTCGGCTCGACGGTCAGGGCACGGGCTACGGAGACACGCTGGCGTTGGCCGCCGCTGAGTTGATGGGGGTATTTGTTCATGAAATCAGAGACAGGCGTCAGATCGACGATCTCCAGCAACTCCGAGGCCCGGCGCTCTGCATCCGTATGGCTGCTCGCTTTTTTGTGGCGCAGCAGCGGCGCAGTGAGCATCTGGCGCACAGTCTGGGTCGGGTTGAGAGAGGCGTAGGGGTCCTGGTGGATGATCTGCACCGACCGGCGATAGTCCTTAAAATCCTGGCGGTTCATCTTGCGGATGTCCTGGCCGAAGTAGCGCAGCTCTCCAACCGATGGCTTAAGCAGGTCCACCACTATACGCCCGGTGGTGCTTTTGCCACAGCCGCTCTCGCCCACCAGACAGACGATCTCGCCCTGGGCAATGGACAGGGAAATATCGTCCACGGCTGTAACCTGCTCGTCGCCTTTGCCAAAAAAGCGGCTGATGTTCTGAAGTTCGATAATAGGAGCCATACAGTTTGCCAGTCTCGTCTTTGGGAAATTCAGGATACTTTCTTAAGCCGCAATCCATTCGTTGCGATATCTGCTTTCACGGAGTCCGTATGCCAACAGGCGGCTTCGTGTTTGTCGGCGACTTTGATCAGCCCCGGCTCTTCCTGCTCGCAGCGTTGGGTGGCATAGGGGCAGCGGGGATGAAATTTGCAGCCGCTGGGCAAATTGATCAGGTCGGGCGGCGAGCCAGGGATGGAAGAGAGCGCCTCAAAGCCCCCGGTCACTGTGGGCACAGCCCGGATCAACCCCAGCGTGTAGGGATGGCGGGGTGCATAAAAGATATTGCGAACCGGGCCAAGCTCAACCACCTGTCCCGCGTACATCGTGGCAACCCGGTCGGCCAACTCTGCGGCAATTGCCAGGTCGTGGGAGATGAAAATCATCGTAAAGTGCTGCTCTTCCTTCAGCTTGCGCAGGAGATCGATGACTGTGCGCTGGGTCAGAATGTCCAGGGCTGTGGTCGGCTCGTCCAGAATCAGAATCTGGGGATCGAGCAGCAGCGCGCTGGCCAGGAGTGTGCGCTGGCGCATCCCGCCGCTCAGTTCGTGGGGATAGGCGTCGATCACCCGCTCCGGGTCCAGCTGAACGAAGCGCAGCAAATCCAGAAAGCGTGTCCGCACCGCCCTGCGGTCATTCCAGTTGTGTGCTTTGGCTGTATCCCACACCTGATCCCAAATTTTCAAGACCGGGTTGAAGGCATTGAGCGCAGATTGGAAAACCATTGCGCAGTCCCGCCAGCGGAACTCGCGCAGAGGGCCGCTCTTCAGCCCCAGCACATCCACTTCCACGCCGTCGCGCCGGTAGATGATCTCCCCCGGCTCCACACTGGCCGTGTCTGCCAGCAAGCGCACAATTCCTAGCCCCAGCGTTGTTTTGCCAGAACCGCTTTCGCCGATCAGCGCCAGACTCTCGCCGGAGTAGAGGTCCAGATTGACGCCGCGCACAGCCTGCACATTGCCCTTGCGGGTGTGGTAGTTGATATAGACGTTGCGCAGGGTGAGCGGGATTTCCGCGTTCCGTGCTGTGCCGTGCTGCCAGTTAATCTGTGTGTTGACGGTCATTTCTTGTCCGTGATTTTGGGCGACAGTTTCCGAGAATTAGGCGTTTCAAAACTTTAATCTATCCACAGATTTCTCAGATGAACACAGATTTTCTCTGTACTATCTGTGGGAATCCGTGCCATCTGTGGATAGTTATTTCCTTTGGAATAGTCTTATTCGTTGCTGCGCAGCCGGGGATTGAAGACCAATTCCAGCGAGCGGGTCATTGTAATCAGCGCCAACTGGAAGAGGGCAATCGCCAGAATGGGGGCCATAATGTACCAAACGCTGTCTTTGGAGAAGATAGCCCCCCGCACCCAGGCCAGTTGAATCATCACACTCCAGTTGCCGCCGGAGATGGGAACCAACCCCAGAAAGACCAACCCCGCTTGTTGGTAGACAGCGCTTGTCATACCCAAGGTGAAACTGACAATAATATAGGGCATCATATTGGGAACCATCTCCCGAAAGACGATGTGCCAGGTGCCCATATCCAATGCGCGGGCTGCTTCGATAAAGTCTCGCTGTTTCAGGGAAAGTGCCTGGGAGCGGATGGCGCGCAGGAGCGCGGGCCAGTTGAGCAGCCCCATCAGAACGCCTAGAAAGGTGAGACTGTTGAGGGAGACAAATGCGGCTAATACGGCCAGCAATGGAAACTGGGGAATCGTCAAAATGATGTCGGTCAGGGACATAATCAGATTGTCCAGCCAGCCGCCGACAAAAGCGCTGAGCGTGCCAAAACTGACCGCGATAAGTGTGGAGATGAGCGCGGCCAGAAAAGCCACAAAGATGACGTCCCTGCCCCCGTTGACAATCTGTGACCAGATATCCCGGCCCTGGTGGTCTGTGCCCAGAATGTGTTCCATTGATGGCGTTGTATAAATCATATCGATCTTCGTCTTGGTGTCCAGGGGGATAACCAGCGGCCCCAAATAAGAGAGGAGGACGATAGCCACTACAGCCAGAAAGCCAACAAAACCGACCCGATTGTAGGTCAGCAAGCGAAGACTCGTGCCGATGGACGATAGGATTTTACGCAGTGGATTGTTGGATACAGTCTGTGTTGTCACGGGGCACTTGTCCTGATTTGAAAAGGAAGGACACGGATTCACACGGATTCACACGGTCAAAATCTGCGTCCCTGTTTTCTTCGTGTCTTGGTGGTTCTACTCCTGTGCGCCGATTTTGATGCGCGGGTCCAGCCAGCTATAGAGAATGTCGGCGAAGAAATTGGCTGTGATCACTGAAAAGGTGATGACCAGGAAGATGCCCTGCATCAACGTATAGTCCCGTTGGCCGATGGCCTGGCCCAGCATTCGCCCGATGCCCGCATATTCGAAAATCTGCTCCACCAGCAGGGAGCCACCCACCACAAAGCCGATGCGAATGGTCAGGATTGTAAACATCGGCAGCATAGCATTACGGCCCACATAGGCCGAGGTGATACGGGATTCCTTCAATCCGCGCGCTTTGGCAATGGTTACGTAATCCTCACCCAGCACGCTGATAGTGTTGCTCTTCATACTCAACATCCAAAAGCCCACACTGGTCAAAATGTATGTGCTTACCGGCAGAGTGGCGTGGAAGAAAGCATCTTTGAAGAAAGCGAAGTTCAGCCCCGGCTGCATCCCGGACGAATAGGCGCCGCGCATGGCAGCGATGGGTAATACTTTCCACTGCACACCGAGCCAGACGACCAGCATCAGACCGACGAGAAAGTCGGGCACAGAACTCATAATCGAACTGAAGATTGTCAGCACGTGATCCAGCAGGCTATCCCGCCGATAGGCCATCATCACACCCAGTGTGATGCCAACAATAAAGCTGATCAGCAGCCCCATACCCACGCTGAAAAGTGTCCAGGGCAGAAAACGGGCGATCACTTCCGTGACGCTTGTGCCCGGCGAGAGGACAGACATTCCCAGATTGCCCTGGAGAAGATTCTTCAGATACGAAACGTATTGGAGCGCAATCGGCTGGTCCAAATCAATGGCAAAGAGCGCCGCTGCCTGGTCCAGCGCTTCGTGGTAGGGAATGCCATAGGTGACGACAAGCTGGTTTACGTAAATTTCGATGGGGTTGCCGGGGAGCAGGCGGATGAGGAAGAAGATAATTGTGGTGACAACAAAAATAGTAATCAATGTACGCAAAAGCTTACGGAAAACGTAGGAGTTTCCAATGCTTCTCAGGATAGAACGCGCATCCAGGCGGTTGGTCGTTTGGCTTGGGGAAACCCCGGCCGCTGTTGCCATGAAATATCCTCCATCGGATACTGTGCGGCTTACGCCTATGGGCGGATTGGATATTTTCTGTCGATTGCCTGCTACGGGGAGAAGAGGCAAGTTGTATGCGTTATACCCAGCATCGGGTGGTTGGCTGAAGTCTAATGCCGGATATTTATTTATGACAGTCGTTTGCCTGCCCAAGTGTAACAGGTTGCTGATATTTGTCAAAATCTCTGCGACTTCTCGCAACTTCCTAAGTCGGCTGGGCGATATGCGGCAAAAATGTCTCCTGCCCGCCCATTTGTGCGACCAATTGCCGGGCTGGGCTATGCGGGGATGCTCTGGCTGCTCAGTGGACTGCTGCTGGCCGGCGCGTTCGTCGTTGTTACCGTTCTGCCACGTCTTCGTATCACCACATCTTCGACTGTGTAAATTCTTCGTTTTTCTCCTCATTTTCTTCCGGTGAACCTGAAAAGCTGTCAGGTGGCTTTTTCGAGCAATTGACAATAATTATTAGCTTATGCTAAAATTATAAATTAGCTATGACTAATTTATATAAACCAATTGACAACCATTGTCTGGGCTACAGGCAATGGTTGTGCAGCTTTGCACATACACAGAGGAGGTTTGCATGAGAAAGACGATTCAAAATTTCTTTTCCCGCCGCAATTTTTTGCGCGCCGGGATTGGCAGCGCTACAAGCGCGTTGGGACTGAGCGCGTTGGGGGGCAGCATTCAGGCCCAGGCCCAACCACCGACGCCAGATTCGGGCGCGCACGCGGGCCACGGCGAAGGTTTGATGGGGCTGGTCGGAGAAGTTGACCACGCAGGCAACGGATTCGATCCTCTGGAGCTGTTGGTGGACTGGGACTTTGGCAAAGTGAGTACCCTGTCCAATGGGCAAACGTTGCGGGAATACGAAATTCTCGCCTTCGACAAAGAGATTGAGATTGCGCCAGGCATCTTCTTCCCTGCCTGGACCTACAACGGGACTGTGCCCGGCCCCTCCCTGCGTTGTACCGAGGGCGACCGGCTAAAGATTCACTTTATCAATGCAGGTAGCCACCCCCATACCCTGCACTTTCACGGCATCCACCCTCACGAAATGGACGGCGTGCCCGGTGCTGGCCCCGGCGAGATCAACCCCGGCCAAGTCTTCACCTACGAATTCGATGCAGAACCCTTTGGCTGTCATCTCTACCATTGCCACGCCATCCCCTTGAAACGTCACATCCACAAAGGGTTGTACGGCGCGTTTGTTGTGGACCCGAAAGCGGGCCGGGAGCCTGCGCGGGAGTTTATGATGATGATGAACGGCTTTGACACCAACTTTGACGGGGAGAACGAAATCTACGCGGTCAACAGCGTGGGGCACGAATACGCCCGCCGCCCGATTCCGATTCAGGTGGGCGAACTGGTGCGAATTTACCTCATCAACATTACCGAATTTGACCCCATCAACTCCTTCCATCTCCACGCCGAGTTTTTCAACTACTACGATCACGGCACAACGCTGGAACCGACCCTGCGCACAGTGGACACGATAATGCAATGCCAAGCCCAGCGGGGCATTCTGGAATTTCGCTACCGCTGGCCGGGCCAATATATGTTCCACGCCCATCAGTCCGAATTTGTCGAGCTGGGCTGGATGGGCCATTTTAATGCTGTGCAGCCGGAAGATTTCCCCGCCGCGCTCGAGGCTGTGGGTCTGGATGGTGAGTGGGATCGCAAAGCAACTCAGAGCAATACGGTTGCTCAGAAAGGGGCCTAGACAATGACTACTGAACCACAATCTTCACAATCTTCTGGCAAACCCACTGGTAAATTGACGGGTGGCGTTGGCTGGCTGCTGGCCCTCGTTCCTCTACTGCTCCTCGGCGTTGTGCTGGCCTATCTGGTGGCGACGGGCGGGGGGCTGAGCGAACTGGCCGGGCCGCCTGTCGAGCAGGTGACAATCCAGCGTATCACTCTGCCCGCTCCCGGCGAAATCCGCGTGGAGGTAGTCAACGACGGTCCCCAGGCGGTAACGATTCCCCAAGTGCTGGTGGATGACGCCTATTGGCACTTCTCTGCCGAGCCGAGCAACACCATTCCTCGTCTGGGCCGGGCGGTCTTTACGATTCTCTACCCCTGGGTGGCCGAAGAGACCCACGTTGTGCGGCTGATCACCTCTCTGGGCGTAACTTTTGACGGGGAAATCGCCGTAGCTGTAGAGACACCTGCGCCCTCCTTCTTCTTCTTCGCCCGCTTCGGTCTGCTCGGTTTCTACGTGGGCGTCATCCCCGTTCTGCTGGGGATGCTCTGGTATCCCTTTATGCGCCGGTTGAGCGGCCAAGTGATGGACTTTATCCTCTCCCTGACAATCGGCCTGCTCGTCTTTTTGGCCGTAGGCACGTGGCTGGACGCGCTGGAATTCGCAGCGGAATTGCCCGCCTTTTGGCAGGGCGGACCGCTGGTCTTCTTTGTTGCGCTGGTCACGCTGGGCGTGCTGCTGGCCGTGGGCAACCGGGGCAAAGGCAGTGGACGCTCGCCTTTGCAGGTCTCCTATCTGATTGCCCTGGGCATCGGCCTGCACAATTTGGGCGAGGGGCTGGCGATCGGCGCTGCCTACAGCGCAGGCGAGGCTGCGCTGGGTGCTTTTCTGGTCTTGGGCTTCACACTGCACAATATCACCGAAGGGGTGGGGATTGCCGCGCCGATTGTACGCAAAAGCCCCGGTCTGGGCAACTTCGCTCTGCTCGTCCTCCTGGCCGGTGGACCTGCAATGCTGGGCACGTGGATTGGCGGCTTTGCCTTTAACCCGGTCTGGGCAACCCTCTTTCTGGCTGTGGGCATCGGCGCGATTTTGCAGGTGGTGTGGGAAGTGGGGAAACTATTGGGCAAGAGTGGCGAGCAGGCAGCCCGCTCAGCTATCAACTGGATGAATCTGGGCGGACTGACCGCGGGGCTGATGATTATGTACTTCACGGCTTTTTTGGTGAAGTTTTAGTAGTAGGGATTGGAGTGGAGCGGGCCAGACCGCTCCACTCCAATCCCTACTTTTGCGGCAAAAATGTCTCCTGCCCGCCCATTTGTGCGACCAATTGCCGGGCCTGGCTGATGTCGGCCAGCTCGCCCAGGCTGATCAGTTGCACCAGCGCGTTGCCCAGCACAGTCGTCTCCACCGGCCCGGCGACGACGGGCAGACCCGTAGCGTCAGCGGTCATCCGGTTGAGCAGCCGGTTCTGGCTGCCACCTCCCACAATATGCACCCGATCCGCTGGCTGGCCGGTCAGACCGGTCAGGCTTTGCAGGACGCTGGCGTAGCGGTTCGCCAACCCCTGCAAGACCGAGCGCACGATCTCCCCTTTTGTCTGAGGCACAGGCAATCCTCGCTCCCGACACCATTCCCGCACCCGCGCTGGGTGATCCCCCGGCGCAAGAAAGCGATTGTCGTTGGGATCGATGGCTGTCACATCCGGGGACGCCGCCCCAGCCAGACGGGTCAATTCGTCGTAGCTCAATTCCTCGCCGGCGGCTGCCCAGGCGGCCCGGCACTGCTGGACAATCCACAGCCCCATCACATTTTTGAGCAGGCGATAGGTTCCGTAGACGCCGCCCTCATTCGTCACATTGGCCGCTAATGCAGCGTCGTTGATGACCGGTGCGGCCACTTCCAGCCCCACCAGACTCCACGTGCCGCTGCTGATATACGCAGAACGGGTCGTGGCGAGAGGCGTCGCAGCCACCGCGCTGCCCGTGTCGTGGCAGGCCGGCGCGATGACGGGAATACCCTCGAAACTGCCCAGGCGCGTGCCCGGCTGCACGACTTCCGGGAAGATGTGGCGGGGAATGGCGAAGGCGTCCAGCAGATCAGTGGCCCAATCACCCGTGCGCGGATTGAGCAGTTGTGTCGTCGTGGCGTTGCTGAATTCGCAAACTTTTGCGCCGGTCAGCCAATAGTTGAGCAGATCTGGCGCGGTAAGGAAAGTCTGCGCCGCGGCCAGTTGGGGCGATCCGCTCTCCACCAGTGTGATCAGTTGATAGAGGGTGTTGATGGGCATAAACTGAATGCCCGTCTGGGCGAAAATCTCTGCCTGGGGTACGCGGGCAAAGGCGCGCTCCATCACTCCGTCGGTGCGGCTGTCCCGATAGGTGATCGGATTGCCCAGCAGCCTGCCCTGGCTGTCCAGCAGGCCGAAGTCGATGCCCCACGTGTCCACGCCCAGGCTGGCTGGGTTGTGAACTTTGCCCAGCCCGATGCCCTGTTGGATCTCCGTCCACAGGCGCAGAAAGTCCCAATGCAGCGTGCCCCGCACATTGACAGTCACGTTGGGGAAGCGATGAATCTCCTCCAGTTCCAGGCCGCGCCCGCGCCGTCCTGAACTTGTCGAAGGGTCGTAATGGACGGCCATCACCCGGCCCGATTCCGCGCCCAAATCGATTGCAAGCGTAGTCAGTTTTTTCATCAGCTTTCTTATAGAAGTGTCGGTTGGGTTGATTTGCGTAGCCCGCTCACAAGAGCATCGATGTCTTGGGTATGGATGAAGGCCGTGACCAGATCGCCCGGCTCGAAGCGGGTTGTGCCGTGGGGGATGATAACCCGCCCGTCCCGCCGGATGGAGACTAAAATCGCGTCCTGGGGTAGTGCCCGGCTGATCTCCTGAATTGTCTGACCGATGGAAGCGTCGCCTTCACTCAGGACCACTTCGACGAATTCTGTGCCGTCCAGATTGCGCAGTTGGGCGCGCTGGGTGCGGTGCTGCAATTCCGCCCGCCGCGCCAGCCCCACGTTATACGCTTTGATGATGTCTTCTCGGCGGATGACACCCAGCAGTTCGCGGCGGTCATCCCGCGCCACCACAGGCAGACGCCCATAGCCGCGCAGGCTCATCCGGGAGAGCGTTTCGCCCATCGACTCGTCGGGATAGGCAACCACCAGCCGGTCGAAGGGTGTGCCGATTTGGGAGACAGGCGTGCTGCGGGGCAGTTTCTCACTGACGGCTCTGTCCAGATCGGTGACGGTCACGATGCCGGATAGCTTGCCCGATCGGTCCAGCGCCAGCAGGCCGTGGCTGCGGGTTTGGCTAAAGACGTCCGAAAGCTTGGTAAGCGTCGCTGTATCCGGGATGGTATTCAGCCCGCCGCCCATAACCTCGGCCACTGTGACGCCCTGCATAATGTCCACATCCCGCCCGCCCTGCAAATGGACACCCTTCAGGCGCAGTTTGAGGGTATAAATCGATTCCCGGAAGAGACTCTCGGCCAGGAATGTGGAGATAACCGTTGCCAGCATCAGCGGCAGAATTAATTTGTAATCGCCGGACATCTCAAAGACGATCAGCACAGCGGTGATGGGCGCGCGGGCGGCCCCGGCAAAGACTGCCGCCATCCCCACAATCGCATAGGCGCCGGGATTAGTGACAACAGCCGGCCACAGGCCGTGGGCCACTTGACCCACCATTCCGCCCAGAATCGCGCCCATAAAAAGACTGGGGGCAAAGACGCCGCCCGAATTGCCCGCGCCCAGCGTGAAGCTCGTCGCCAGCATTTTAAGCAGAAGCAGCGCTGCCATCAGCCCCAGCCCCAAATTGAAGTCCCCGGCAATCGCTTCACCGATCAGATGCAGCCCCGGCCCCAGCACCTCCCGGCCCGGCAGCAGCAGCGCCACCAGTCCGGTTAGCACCATCCCGATTGTTGTGCGCACGTAGAGAGGCACGGGACGACTGTCGAAAAACTCTTCAAATTTGTAGAGAACCCGGATGAAAATCACGGCCACGATCGCCGCCAACAGACCCAATACCACATAAACACCCAATTCGGCGATGTGATCCATCGGATAGGCGGGGACCAGAAAAGCCGGTTTGTCGCTGAGAAAGGCGCGACTGACAATACTGGCGGCCACACCGCTGATGACGACCATCCCGAAGTAGCGGGCGGTGAAGTTGTTGAGGATCACCTCCTGGGCAAAGATGGCCCCGGCAATGGGCGCGTTGAATGTGGCCGCAATGCCCGCGGCCGCGCCACACGCCACCAGCGTGCGGATGCGGTCGCCGCTGAAGTGGAAAAGCTGGCCCATTGTGGAGCCGAGCGCCGCACCCACCTGAACAATCGGCCCCTCGCGCCCAGCCGAGCCGCCTGTGCCGATGGTAAGAGACGAGGCCAGCACTTTGAGGATGGCCACTCTGGGGCGGATCAGCCCGCCGCGCAGGGCCACGGCTTCCATCACTTCGGGCACGCCGTGGCCTTTGGCTTCGCTGGCCCAACGGTCAATTACGTAGCCGACGATCAGCCCGGCGATCGCCATCGCCAGCAGCAGTCCGGCTACGCCGCCCAGAACGCTCTGCATCCATTGGGTCAGGCTGCCAATCTGTCCCAGCATCCAGATAAAGGCGACCGCGCCCAAACCCGTGCCCAACCCGACCAGTGTGGCTGTGCCAAACAGAATCAACTCTTCCGGAGTCTTCCAGCCATATTTATCCCGCACAAGGGATCGTAGCCACTGTTGCCCACGGCGCACTATCGTCGTCGGTCCATTCGCAAGAATAGCCATGCGTTCCTGTCTGCCTGATTGACTTTAGCTTCGTTTTGTCAGCACATCTTTTTCATACTGGCGAATTTCCGTCACATAGCCCATCCCCGCGGGGACTTCCTGGCGCAGGCAGTGGTAGTCCCACACCGCGCCAAAGGGCAATCCCTTCAACTCCTCCAGCAGGGCCAGGCGAGCGGTGAAGTCGCCGTCCTGCTCCAACTGGCGCAGTTCGTCGATGGGTTCCAGCAGGGCTATCAACAGGCCGCGCAGGGCGTTGCGCGTGCCGATCGCCCACGCGCCCACCCGGTTGATGCTGGCGTCGAAGAAGTCCAGCCCGATGTGGACCCGGTCCAGATAGTTGCCCCGGATGATCTCCTGCATAATCGCCTGAAGGTCGTCGGTCAGCGTGACCACGTGGTCGCTGTCCCAGCGCACGCCCCGGCTTACGTGCAGGAGCAGGCGGGGCACAAAGAGAAGCGTAGACGAGATTTTGTCCGAAATGGTTTCCGTGGGGTGGAAATGGCCCGCGTCCAGGCAGAGGACCAGTTGGTTTGCCACCGCATAGCCCATATAAAACTCGTGGGAGCCGACGACATAACTTTCCGACCCCAGGCCGAAGAGTTTGCACTCCACCGCGTCCAGATTGTAGCGACTGTCAATCGGCTTTGCGAACACCGCGTCCAACGCATCCTTCAGCCGTTGGCGGGGCGTGGCCCGGTCTACGGTCATATCTTTGTAGCCGTCGGGAATCCAGATATTTGTGACCGCGGGTGTACCGACTTCTTTGCCAAAGAACGCGCCGATCTCCCGGCTGGCGATGCAGTGTTCGATCCAAAACTGGCGGATGCCCGCGTCGGCGTGGGCGAGGGTGAAGCCGTCGTCTGCCAAGGGATGGGAAAAGAGCGTGGGGTTGAAGTCGATGCCGTGATTGTTGGCTTTGGCCCAATCCGCCCAGCCCCGGAAATGTTCCGGCCCGATTTCGTTGCGGGGGACGGGGGCGCTGGATTCCAAATAGCTGGCGTGGAGGTTGAGCCGGTGGTTGCCGGGGATCAGACTGTAGGCTTTGTCCAGGTCCATGCGCAGTTGATCAGCCGTGCGCGCCTTGCCGGGGTAGTTGCCCGTTGCCATAATGCCGCCGCTCAATCCCCGATCCGGGTCCTCAAAACCCAGCACGTCGTCCCCCTGCCAGCAGTGCAGGCTGATGGGAATCTGGGCCAGCAATTGCAGGCTGCGGTCAGTGTCCACGCCTAGCGCCGCGTAGCGCTCTTTCGCCAGGGCATAGGATTTTTCAATGTGGCTAAGGGAAGGTTGTCCGTCCACGGGTGGCTCCTTTGGGTAAAATGGCAGGCATTGTTTCAGAAGAAAACCACAAAGTCACGAAGCCACAAAGAGGACGTTTGCTTTTCCTTTGTGTCTTTGCGCCTTCGTGGTTCAATGATGACTTGAAAAGTATACTACACATCCACCACCGCAACCAGACCCGCACCGGGACCCGCCTGGCAGGGGAAAATCGTCGCTTCCCGCCCGGTCTGCGTCGCATATTCCCGCCCCACGTGGACGGTAAATTCGTCCACCTGCCCGCCGGGCACCAGCGCGATCACACAGCCGCCCCAGCCCGCGCCGGTGAGCCGTGCGCCTGCCACACCGTCGATCTGCCGGGCCGCAACGGTCAGCGCGTCCAGTTCCGGCGTGCTGATGCGATAGTCCTTAGCCGCGCTGGTGTGGGCGTCGTCCAATAATTCACCGATGCGGGCAATTGCGCCCCGATCCAGCGCGTCGATTGTCGCCAACACACGGCGATTCTCTGTCCAGACGTGGCGGCAGCAGGCGCGCACCCGCAAGGGCGCGTCTTCTGGCACATTCGGGAGATCACCCAATTCGACGCCTGCTGAGTGTAGTGAAGCGACGCTCACTTCTTCGGGCAGATGGCTCTCCAGTGATGCCCAGTCCAAATTCTCCACATCCCGCAGATGGGTGATACCTGGCATCTCCCGGCGCAGGAGTGCGACACCCGCCCGACAGGCAGCCACCCGCTGGTTGAATTCGTTGCGGGTATTGCTGTGGCGCACGCCGCTGTCCATCACCAGCAGCCGGTAGCCCGCGGGCAGGGGGATGGACCGGGTGTGGAAATCGCCGTTGTCGTCGGGTCGGCAGTCCAGAAAGAGGGCGTGTCCCCGCTCGGCCAACAGCGCGATGAACTGGTCCATAATCCCGCCCCGTGTCCCCACATACCACTCTGCGTCCGAGCAGAGACGGGCCATATCTGCCCCAGACCCTTGCCACTCCCATCCGGCGAAGTGGGCAAAGGCCACAGCCATCGCCACTGTCAGCGCAGAGGAGGAGCTGACGCCAGCCCCGCGGGGTACGCCGAAAGGGGGCGCGGCGCTGACCAGCCCATCGAAGCCGGGCACGGGCGCGCCCAGCACTTGTACTGAGCCTGTCGAATGTAGCCGGGTCAACTCCTGGGCCGGGCCGCGGGCGTAATTGCTCCAATCCCCGGTTGGCGCGCTGGGGATGGCGTCGCTCACGGCAAAGTGGCGTTGGGGAAAGTCGTCGTCCTCCACATTTGCCAGGCACACCTGCCCATCTGAACGCGGGCGGGCCAGGAGCAGCACATCCCTGTCCAGGGCCACGGGCAGCACATAGCCGTGATTGTAATCCGTGTGCTCGCCGATGAGATTGACCCGCCCCGGTGCGCGGAAGATGTGGACAGGTCCGGGTCCATAGCGAGTTTGGAATATGCCCAGCGCAGATCGGTAGCGGGCCATCTGTCCATCCGCAGCGCCGCCGTAAATCGATTCCAATGGAGAAGAAAGGTCAGTCACAGGAAATCCTATACATTTTTAACGCAAAGGCGCAAAGATGCAAAGGTGCAGAGAATTTCGGCTTTTCTCTGCATCTCTGCACCTCTGCGTTAAATTTTATGCCGTCGCTTTGGCCCAGGCCGCTTGCAACATTTCAACGCTTTGGGGCATAGCCGTGGACGCGTCCTCGCCGCCCTCCATTTCAATGGAGCAGTAGCCCTGCCAGCCCGCGTTCAACAGCGTGCGGAAGATGCGCGCGTAGTCCAGTTCCAGGGTGTACCAGCTTCCCCCGCCGGGATAGGTTTTGGCGTGGGCCAGCCAGACGTGGGGGGCGACGGTCGCCATTGCCGCGTACATATCGTCCTCGAAGATGAAGTTGCCCATATCCAGAATGGCCCGCAGCCAGGGCGAATTGACCGTCTCGATCAGACTTCGCATATCCGCCGCAAAAGTCGTCAGCCCCCAGTGGTTTTCCAGGAGGAGCATAACGCCCCGCTTCTCCGCGTGGGGCAGACAGGCTTCGATGGCGTCTGTCACCCAGCCCACCGCGTCCTTTTTCGTGTAGCCAGACCAAGGATCGACCCAACCTTTAGCTGCAATCAGATCGTCGAAGTTGCCCTCTTTGCGGAAGCCGCCGGAGTTGACCCGGATGGATGGAATGCCCATTTCGTGGGCCAGATCGATGCAGTGGAGTGTGTGGTCGATGTGCTGCTGGCGCACGGCCGGGTCGTCGTGGACAAAGTCCTGGTGGATGGAGAGGTTATAAAGGCTCAGCCCCAACTGAAAAGCGTGGCGTTTGATCTTCTGTAAATAGCCGTTCTCTTCCGATTCCATCTGGCGGTGCAGAATCTCCACGCCGTAGAGTCCGAGCGCGGCCGCGTTGTCTATTACCGTTTCAATCGCCACCTTCTCCGGCGTGAAGTGCCAATAGGAGTAGGTGGATGTGCCGAGGCGAAGATGAGGAGTCATAATTGTGTCCTTTGGTGTTAGGGTGTCGGGTGTCGTCGTTAAGTAGCGTTGGCGCGTTTTTCGACGGACTGTTTGAGGGCGTGAGTCTTTCGTTTGGTTTTGAGTGCTTGCTGGTAATTGGTGTCGAATTGCTCCTGGGAGATGTAGGCTACGTCCAAGCAGATATAGAGCAGGGATTGTACTTCGACTGCTGAACGGCGCGCAATTCCCAGGAAGCGGGCGAATTCCTTGTGGGAATCGCAGTCGAAGCCTTCGGCGATGTTCGCCATCACTGAAACGGATGCTCTCTGCAATTGGTCCCGCAGCCCGAAATCCTTTGACAATTGACCAATCCGGGTCAGCGCATAAATCTGCCGGGTCAGAATCCTTGCCTCCTGCCAGGCGCGAATCTCTTCAAATTTCTCGATCAGAGCCATCGATTTCCCCTCCTGACACATTTGAAGAACCATCTCCGCACGCGCCGACACTCGACACCAGACACTCGACACCAGACACTCGATACTACAACTTGACTGTCTTCCCCGTGCGCGCCGACTCATACGCGGCCAAAGCCACTTCCAGCGCTTTCAGCCCGTCGTAGCCAGTAATGGACGGCTCCCGATCTTCCCGGATCATCCCTACAAAGTCGGCCACCAGACCTGCGTCCATATCGCTGCCCCAGTCTGTCCACTGGGTTTTGCCCACTGCATTGGACGAAACGGCCACCTGCTGACGGAGGGCGTCCACCCGAACCAGCCCTTTCTCGCCCAGCACTTCAATCTTCACATCCCCCCAGGTGGGGTAGCTGACCGGACGGCTCCAACTGGTGTCCAGCGTGCCGTAGATGCCGTTGCTCAACTGGAAACTGAGCAGCCCTGCGTCGTCGATGCCGAGGCCGGGGTTGAACAAGCCCTCACCGATTTCCGCATAGACTTCTGTCACCTCTGCGCCCCAGAACCAACGCAGGACGTCGATGACGTGGACGGTGTGATCGATGACCGCGCCACCACCCGCCAGATGTTTGTCGATGAACCAGCGACCGGGCAGAAAGCCGTGATTGGTGCATTTGGCGCTGTAGATTTCGCCCAGACTGCCCGCGTCCAACTGGTCTTTCAGGTTGCGGATGGGCGGCGAAAAGCGTACGGGAAAGGCGGTCTGTAATTTTGTGCGGCTGGCTGCACAGGCATCGATGATAGCCTGGGCGTCGGCGATTGTGGTGGCGATGGGCTTCTCGCACAGAATCGCCCCCACTTTCCCGGCGCACTCTTCCACCAGCGGGCGGTGCTTTACATTCTCGGCGCAGATAATTGCGCCGTCCAGCCCTTCCGCCAGCAGTGCGTCCACACTGGCAAAGAAACGGGTCTGCAACTTCTCGGCCCACTCCTCGCCCCGGGCCGGGTTGTCGTCGTAGATGCCGGCAATTTCCACGCCGGATAAATTCTGTGCGCTGCGGGCATAGCTCACCGCGTGCATGTGGGCGAAGGAGAAGAAGCCGAGACGGATGGGTGTTGTCATAAGGTACTCCGTGGGGATGAGTTGAGTGGAGATCGGGGCGTAGCTGGTGAATATATGCTTACTGGTAGATTGCGTAGGGGTGAGGCAGGGGCGGATCATCCAGCGGAAATGAACTTCCAGTTCGAGGAACAGGCATAGCGCGGGATGGCTTACTCGGCTGAAATGTTTCCATTTTGAACGATAGCTCATAAACGATCATAGACAGCATCCTTCGTATTGCCCCACAACTCGGCCAATACCGGATCTGTCTGCGCTGTCAATGCCATCAAACTGCCGCCATTCCTGCGTCGGGGTCAAGTCATTGGCCAGACGCTCTTCCAGCACAATCGTCAAGTACTCGCGCATAGATAGCTGGCGCCGCGTACAGACCAATCGGATGCGTCGTTTTAGTTCGGCTGACACATTCACAGTCAAGCGCACGTCTCCTGTGGTTGCACTGTTCATAGCATTCCCTCCCTACCTTAGATATTTGCTTGTGCTCGTCGTATTGTACTGCCCTGGCGTGCCGACGTCAACATAGCGGTTTGAAATACGAAGCTGCGGCGGGGGAAGCTCTCGTGTCCCAAACCCTTCGCAATCCAATCCTTCACTTCCCCTCGCTGGGCAGGCCGACTCAACTGCCTCCCCCATCATCACCACTGAGTCGAGACTGAACTGTGCCAGTGTTCGTAAATGTTGCCCGACCTGACTATATTGTTCCCTGATTTCGATTAGTCTTTGGATCGATGCTCAGTAGTCGATTATACAAATAGTCGCGAATCTTGTCGGTCGTCACATCAAAGGCCAGCCCCTTCCCGAAAGTTGCTAGACTCGCCGGTCCGGTCAGCGAAGTTCCGGGCGTAGTCAGCGCGGTCTTTACCACCTGTTTCTGTATCTCATCGGTCTTTTGCACGAATTTCTTCTCGGCTTGTTCGTATTCTCCCAGTTTAAGATCGGGATTAGAGCTGCATCGAGCAAGTTACCGTAGGATTTTCCCCCTCATCAGCCCTGTGGGCGAAGGAAAAGAAACCGAGTCGGATGGGTGTTGTTATGGTGTTACTCCGCTGTTCTGTGTACTGGGGTCAACTATACAAATGCGCACGTCGATGGATATGTCGGGGTGGGAGGAGGAATAGATTTCCAAGCAGGTCATTGGAGTAGTGAGGTAAGCTCCCGAAAAGCATCCACAATCATGGTGATTGCCGTTTCAATGTCGACCGCAAATGTGAAGCGACCGAGGCTGGCGCGAATGGTAGCTCCCGCCTGTTCTCGGGTCAGACCGATAGCGGTCAAAACATGCGAAGGTTCAAATGCTCCCGATGTACAGGCCGATCCAGTCCCCATCATAACGTCTGGCAGATTCAGGAGCAAGGCATCTGCATCAACACCAGGAAAAGTGAGACTGCTTGTATTGGGAAGCCTCGGTGCGCCTAAACCATTGATGTGAATTCCTGGAATTTGTTGCATCAACAATCGTTCCAGGCTGTCACGCAACGTCGAAATACGTTGTGATTCAGCTTCTACCGTCTCAGCGGCCAGTTTTGATGTCATCCCAAGTCCAACAATCGCAGGGACATTGGATGTTCCCGAACGAAGCCCATTTTCCTGTCCACCGCCGAATTGAAGCGGTGTAAGCCCAATTGAACGGTATCCTCCCCGCAAATATAGAGCACCAATTCCTTTTGGACCATAAAACTTATGTGCGCTTAGGGATAACATGTCCGCACCTAACGACGACACATCAACCAAAGACTTGCCAACTGTTTGGGCCGCATCGCAATGAACCAATGCCCCTCTGGCATGAGCCAATTGTGCAATCTTTTGTACGGGTTGTACAGTGCCGATCTCATTGTTTGCAGACTGTAGCGATACGAGTAAAGTCTGCTCTGTGATCGCCTCTTCGGCTTGCTCCAGGGAAACTTGCCCATACTGATTGACTGGCAAAACGATGACTTCAAATCCTTCATCTCGCAAATGATGACAGGGAAGAAGAACCGCTTTATGTTCTATGGCAGAGGTGACAATGCGTTTGCGTTTGTTGCCGCGTAACGAACGAGCCACGCCCAGAATCGCCAGGTTGTTGCTTTCCGTTGCGCCCGCGGTAAAGAGTATTTCGCCTGGGGATGCGTGGATCAGCGCAGCTACCTGCTCGCGTGCTTCGTCAATCGCCCTTGCTGCCTTGCGCCCCTGACTGTGCAGCCCATTGGATGGATTGCCATACCATTGGCTGAAATAGGGCAGCATCTTTTCTACCACACGGGGATCACAGGGCGTGGTGGCATTGTTATCGAGATAGATTGGTGCATCCATGGGGTTAGTCCGGGAGAATCTCATAGCGAATATCGCTTTCGTACTGGCGATATTCCCCATCCAACAATTGCAACTGACTCCAAACCAATTGGCGTAGCTGCTGGGCAGGACGTACACAGTAATGCTCAAACTCTGAGTCGCTTACTTCGCCGTGGGGAAAAAGAATTTTGAGCATTCCACTCGCAATAGAGCGAACAGAATCCTCATTGCGTTTATAGACTCTTGAACCAGTGAGTTCAATTCTGCGGGTAGCCCTTTGATCGAAATCAAGATCGTTGCGCAGCGCCATCAAGGCGTCACCAAAGAAGTCTGATTTTAGACCGATGCTCTGAGCAAAACATTCACTGCTCAGTTTTCTGATTTTCCAACCGGGAATCACACCACGCATTCGGTCCAAGAAGGCGGTTTCTCGCAAAAAGGGAGGTAGCTCCTCTACCAAAATCTCCTTCACTGGCCGTTGCTGGTTGTCCAGCAATATGTTTGCCAACATAACCAAACTGCAATCGCTGGCCGTTTCGTACAGGCCACCACGAGAGAGCCGTCCGTTAGCCAAAAACCCCTTCAACCCACCGACGATCTCTTCGGGTTTCTCAAAGCGCAGAGTCTGTACTTCATCCAGCACGACCACCCCATAGCGAGCTAGTAGTCCCCATTGGCCACTAGCGTTGTTGACAAAGAGAACAGCAGGAGAAACGTTTCCACCACTGACAAGCCGCACGCGGGGATTGATATTTTCGTAAATATAACTCTTGCCTGTCCCTTTAGGTGCTAACTCCATCAAGTGCATATTTTTCTGCACAAGCGGCAATAAACGACACAGGAGCATAAGTTGCTCATCTTCTGTAAAGGCATCCGGGTTATAACCCATCGAGATCAACATCAAGGAACGCCATTCGGCCAAGGAAAACTGCCGTCGCGCATCCTTGAACAACGAAAGGTTGACATGCGCCTGCATAGGTTTAAATGAATTGAGGACTACGCCTTCTTGGGTATTCATCAATTCGACGACACCCCACATGCCCTGCTTGAGTAGTTCCGGGTGTTCTTCGACAAGTCCATCATTGATAAATGCGTCGCCGATGCCAAGCAAACTCAGCTTCGCTACCCGCTCCTGGCGACGACGGGTTAATTCAATTTCCACTTGGACTACCGTCAACACCTTGACCATTTCACCGGCCATCAAGCGATGTTTAATGATGTTTGTGTCATCGGGGGTGGGGATATAGCGCGCCGCCCATTTCTGAGCCTTTGCCGCATCCTCGCTGTTGAGGATACCCTCGCCCGGCACAATTGTATCCAGAACCCATTCAGCCACGTATGTGGGAATCCCGCGCTTCGACAATTGGCTCATGGGCAGACGCCGTTTGTCGATAGCGAGTGAGCCAAAGACTTGACGAATCTTTTCATCCAAGCCATAAAATGGACGGGACTCAGCCAAATGGTCGTCCGACCACAAATCAGTCATCATATATCCAGTCCCTCCAAAAGGCTCTGATCTCTCGTGTACATTTCTTCGCTTTCGAGTGTGACAGTGACAGCGAAATCGATTCGCCGTCCGCCAGCTAATTGCACTTCCACTTCACAGAAAATTTCCTGCAATTCCTGTTTCGTCGGCCATCTATCTATCTCAACCGGGAATTGACTTGCATAGAGTACTGGACACACAAGGTTTTGGGATGTCTCAATCCTCCTGCCGCCAAAAAATGACAAGTGGAACGTGACGATTTTCACTTCAATTTCGCTGAGGCTCTGTACGCGCAGTTCTGCTGTTTCCGACGCGCCCGCGCGCCCCCGTCCTGACAGATGAATGATAAGTTCAGGATCGCCAACATCGCGCAGAAAAACCCACCAGGGCACAATCACTTCTTCTGGGTACAGACCGCCGTGAGGATATAGTTCTTTGCCCCTGCGATCATCATTTGTGAGAAACATATCTTCTGTCACTGCGACCGCTGCATCGCTTGGCAGCCCGAAACGATCTTTATGTAAAAATACAATATCATCTTCGATTAGATAACCTGAAGCTGGGAAGGTGCGGTTCGATATCCCCCAGGCAGCGCGTCCGTGGGCTTTCATTTCTGGGGGCACAGGCAACGAGCGCTGAGATTCCGCCAGTAGCCGCCCGTGATCCGTAGTCACGATAATTCTAAGGGGCACATCCGCATTGACACCGTTGACCACATCGACAATCTTTTGGGTGATCCCATCCAATCTCGATTGAATATCCTGCTTCAACATCTGGTGCCCGTTGCGGGAATGGTAGGTGCTGTCTGGCTCCTGCACGCGCCACAGATAGAGTTGGCCTGGTGAAGCAGTTTGGAGTATGTCAATAGGTGAACGGCTCTCGGCCAGCACCTTGCCCAACGGTTGGTGATCGGGCGCATGAACCGGGGCTATCCCTTTGAGCAATGCATCTTTGCAGAACTCGGTCACGGTAGGCAATGCGGTAAATGCAAGAATTTCCTGTGCCACCGTCAGGCGTTCAGTGCCGCTCTTCAGCCGTTGCAGCACATATTCACCGTCATTCACTTGCAATCCATCCAAGACTACCACAAGTGTCGCGAAACGCTCGCCTGAATTGGCGAGTCGCATTGAATAATCGAAACTCAGATGGGGCTTCAATTGCCCCCCCAAAAGGCCTTTCGGGTATTCATCCAAATACCAGCGAATGAACTGCTGAGCGGCAATTCCAACCACTTCCAGTGCTTCTTCTTGCCCGTGCTTTTCTTGCCACATCCGATAGGGCAAATATCGGTATCGATACCAGTTGAGCACATCGCCTGGTGTTGTCGGCATATCCCCAGGCAGATCGGGAATGACCAGACTACGCAGTTCATTCTGCTGTTTGGCATCCAGATAGGGCAGCATTTCCCGAAGGTGCAGAGATGTGAATGTGGCCGGATGCTTCTTGAAATAGTCAGCGGCGATTGCTGCTGCCAGACTCTTCAGTTGACCGGGCATGCGTCTTGCCAATAGGTGCCGGATTCCTTCACCGGACGTAGACACAATCTCCTTCTTCCAATCGGATCGCAGGCGTTCTGTAATCGTAGAGGGAATTGCGACGGGAAATGGGCCGTCAAATCTAGCTTTCGACTCTATGACGCCAAGCCATTGCAAGAGCAATTGAGTCGCGCCATCTTTGTCGAAAACCGTATACAGCAGGGCTTCCTGACCGCTCGATTGCAGCCGCCATTGATCTGTAGCGCTTGCCAAGAACGGCTCGACGGCATCGGGAAACGCTTCGGTAGTTAACCAACTGAGCCAAGTAGCGCCATGTTCCCAGGAGGGGGCGTCCCGCCACATTCGCTGGGGATAGAGTTTCCCCAGAATATCTTGAACTGCAATTGGGCTACTGAATTCTTCAAAAGTACGATCCAAAAGCCGGTAGATTTCTTCTGCCTGCTGGCGATTCAGCCCGGAACAAGCGGTCATGAGTTCTTGGATCGGGGAACGGAGATTTTGAAAGGGAATGGCTCGTGCCCGACAAAAGCGTTCTGCCCATTCACATAGGACGTCCCCGCGCACAAACAGGGCCAGAGAAGTATCCACACCCACACAACGCAGGAAGTCGATTTCCGTCTGAAGCAATTGATACCCGGTAGGAAGGGTTGCATCGCCATTCCGATCAAGCAGAACTTTCATAGCCACACCTTCCCGGTTCAAAGTGACCCTACCGCTGACGGTTGTTCAGCCATTAGTTGGACGAGACGTTGCAGACACACTTCCTGTCGCTTTGGATCGGCAATTGTCCGAAAAGTCGCTTCAATTTTCAGAATGGCATCGTTATCGATCTGCTCCTGGAGTCGCAACCGGAGCTGGTCCAGATCGGGTTGGGCTGCGGCAGGCAGAAAGGCCGGTGGACTGCTCAGTTTTTGCATCAGGCGTGAAATGTCATGCCCTGGCTGCATCTCATCTTTGCACCCATTCAACCAGGCAATTGCCTTATCTTCCTCGCCGGAGACCCGTTTCTCTATCTCCGCTTTGGCTTTGTCTACCAACAAATGATGTGTACCCGCCAAAACCGCACGGTAATTCTCCCGGATTTCATCGGCCTTTGTGTATACTCCCCCCGCCTCCTCAGGTGACTGTATTCGCCGCTGCGACAACTGCTCCGCTTCGCCAAAAAACTCGCGCAGCCGCCCCAAACGCTCTACGGCTTTCTCTACAGTGGCTCGATGGTCAGACTCTCGGTAGCGCGCACTGGTTTTTAGCAATTCATCGCGCAGATCAGTCGCTTTGCGTGCGTTGGTCACAGCTTCAATCTCTGCATCCAAATTCTGTATACGCGTCACCAACCGGTCGATCTCTTTGTTCAGTTGGGCGCTTTTCTGATCGCGCAACGCCATGACTTCAGCCGAATAGCCTGAAAGATGATAGAGAGATTTGACCTTCTCCATCAGTTCATTCAACGACACAGTGAGCGAAATTCCCTGAATCTCCGCACGGATGCTATCTTCCGATTGTCGTTTTTGCAGTTCTTGGACCTTCTCCTGTAAACGACGCACAGCAGATTGTATACGCGCTTCGAGTTGCGTATACCCTGCCTTTTTCAGTTCTCCGCCCATTACATTCAGTTTTTGTTCATACAAACCGACCTGAGTTACATCTGTTGGGCGTGTCAGCAATTGACACTCTTCGTCCACGCATCGTTCTACTGCATTGTTGAGGGCGGACTGTATTGCAGAAGGTTCGGGAGCGTTGACTGAAATGAGCGTTACTCTGGGCAGTTTTTTGATCGACTCATTAGCGTTCAAAAGGCCGCGGAAGTTAGAGCGATTGTCAATCTGCCGTTGAATCTGCGCCACCTGCTCCTTGTATTGCCTTGCCATCTCTGCTGCTTCTCGAATGCTCCCTGCTCGTGTCCTGGCGTCTTCGCGCTCGCGCTCGCTATTGCGTTGATCAGCTACGAAATTGTCCAGAATCGTCAAGACCGATTCAACTTCGGCTTCTGAAAAAGGCTCTCTGGAGGGACGATCGAGAATCGCTCGTACCTCTCTGCGCGCATCGTCTGGATTGCGCCGGGTCAGAGTCACAGAATTCGATTTCAAATTCTGAATAAAATCCTTCGATCCCTTCTGCAAATACTCTGAGAGCACCGTGTGCTTTGCCAGTCTACCCTGCTGCCGTAACTCTAAGTCGTAGTTATGATAACCATACCAGGCAGAAAAGAGCAATATAACCGTATTATAATCATATCCGTGGGGCGCATTAATCAGCCGCACCAAAGGCTCTACCACAGAGACTTCCTTGGCACCGGCGGCGAAAGAGGTTTCCAATACATTCCATGCTTGCTTTAGTCGGATATCGGTTGGTCTCTGTGAGATGTGATCTCCAGAAAGCAATCCCCATTTCTGAACAAGATACTTGTGAACCAAATCACTGGGAGGCCCCGAGTTCGTACTTACGAACGTAGTTAGGGGTATACCGCCTCCGGTGAAAAGAAAACCAGCTACTTGCTTCACAGCATTTCGGAGACTTGAAGTAGTTAGTCGATATTGGGTAAAGAACTCGCTGGGAACTGTTCTATAGACTGCCTGATAGGCTGTTGTTATTGCACCCATTAGGGAAGGATTTGGTTGACTAAGAATCGCGCTGCGGTAAGACAATGGCGAAAGAATTGTTCCCACTTCTCGTTGTACAGTCGCATAGCTACCGGTGTCGCCGATAGCACGTCTCAATTCCTCGTCTAGTGTACGATTCACCAGATCATTCTCGTGCTTATAGAGAGCATCACCCACATCTCTTTTTTCGATTGAATTGATAGATTCCAAAGCTTGAACGCGGGCAAAAGCATTGAATAGGTTCGGTGTTGCCATTTGGGGTAATACTAGGAGAAGAGGCGGCAATGTATTTCTATTAATTACTTGTTCTAAAATCGACTCGGTATTTTCCTGATACCAGCGAATATCTTCTTCGCTGCGGGCCAATAGCCAGACGACAACTCCTCGTTTACCTTCATCAACGCCCCGGGGGGTCAATGTAAACGGCTGGACTAAATCCTGCAGACTGGAGACATTGCAGAATTCTTTGGTCAGTACATGCTGTTCTGCGGCCCAGTCCTTTGCATTGCCCCAGGCCACATTGATATCTATATTGTCATAACCAGAATTAGATATCTTCTTGTTAAGTTTTTGTAGTTGTTCGAAATCAAAGCGGATACCCTCCAAACGCTTGCGAAGGAGACGCTTTAGCTTGTCCGGATCCGCACTAGCAGGCCAGAAAGAATAGGATTTTTTGATTGAGTCATGGCGGATGACATTGCTATCCCGCAGTTCAGGCAAGAGCTTTTCAACCGTCGCCATAGGCAACCCAGCGGATTCGGCCAAAAAGTCTAACTGCTTATCCTGCACCAGTGAAAGCTCGGCTGCTTCTTGCAGTAGCAACCCTTGCAGAATGCGTTGATGGGTGTCGTTTGTCTTTGAGCCTAGGTTGCGTACAGCGTTGCGGTAGACAAGAAACACTTCCGGGGAAAGACTTGCCTCAAAGTAATCGACCAATTCCACAGGTAACACCCAATTGATCTGATCCGCAACGATAGCAGGCTGATCCAACTTTCCGCGCATATGCTCCAAGACAAAGCCCAGAACTGTCCGGGGATCGCCCATGCCAACCGATGTGTTGAATTTGAGATTGCAGAGCAAAGCCGTCGTCAATGGATGCAAGGGGAAACAGCCCTTCGTAATTCTTGCGTCAAACTCATCTGGTAACCAATGCAGTGTATTTCCATAGCGCCCTTGAAATGAGTCGAAGGCGATAACCCCGGCCTGGGTGAGCGCACCTTGTATCTTCATCTCTTGGATAAAGTCGATCCAACTGCTATTGCTTTGTTTCAAGTAGGCATTAATGACGCTTTCCATCTGGGAATAGAGAGAGAGCTTCTTGGGAATACGGGTCAATTCGTGTTTCAGTGTATCCCGCGCGTGGTCGGAGAGAGCCACATTGTCGGCCATTGTTAATGGGTCGTGCTGGGCAAGGGCTAAAAAGAGGAGTTTGGATGGCCGATTGCTGATGCCGTTGAGCAGGTCTTGCAATTCGCCCACGGCCCCCCGCTGGGCATAGCTGCTGATATAAAGACTGAACTCGTCCATCATCACCAATGCACCGCCCAATGGTTTGCCCTCGCCGCACAGATTGTCGGCCACCCATTCCAGGGTATCGCGCAGGCTGAGCTGGGCACCCAAATCCGGGGTCATTCCTTTGGCTGCTTTCAACGCTTCAATACAGAGGTCCCGCACATCCCGCCGTTCCCGCACCTGGAGCAGAAGCGAGGGTACATCCGTGTGGCGGGGAGCAAGTTGCTGGTTGGCTCGTGCCTGTTCCTCCGGCGTCAGGCTGCGCAGCAACTCTTCGGCATAATCGTGCCAAAGGGGAGGGCGCGCATTCTGGGTGGCCGGGTGTTCCTGTAACGCCTTTTCCAAAGCAGGCAAAAACTGCTCGCGCAGGCTGCTGGGCGTATCCCCCCGCAGGCGAATCACCAGAAATTCGCCCCGACTTTCTTTGAAGTCTCGGTAACGGGCAGAGCGAGCCGGTTCGTTAAGGGCGCGATCCAACTTGTCAAGCACCGTCTCCACTTCGGCAGAGCCGGTCGGTCGGCTGAAATAGTTGGCCAGTGCCAGGGCCAAATGGCTTTTGCCGTGTCCGTAGTTGGCAATGGCGACAAAACGGTTTTCTACCCGATCGCTGATATATGCTTCAATTAGCTGGTTGAGGAATTCTGTAGAGGATACCTGCGTGGTTGCTTGCAGCCGTCTGCTGCCAGGGGACGCGGCCGAAAAGATGAAGCTTTCCAGAAGGGCCAGGTTTTCCTGTGGATCGTCGAATAGACTTAACTGTACATCGCTGCGAAAACGAGCCTTGTCGTCAACTTTCACAAGTTCGCGAATCGACTGCATACAGCCTCTCCTCAAATGATTAGATTGATGATCGGAAAAGACGCCCTGCGTCCGCCCACTCTTCAAGCACCCATTGGCTTGGCAGAATATCCTGGGCCGTCACGGGCAAGGTGAGCAAAAGAGCGCTAGAACGACGAACAAAACCGGAAAATGCAAATTGCCAGAAGTCGGACCGCTGTTGTTGGGTCAGCCGGGAGAGTAGGAGATCGAGATTGTAGAGCAGTACACACTCCCCCAGTGCCTTGCGCTGGCTGCTGGCATCGAGCAGATTCAACAGTCGATCCGAATCCAAAGAGACATATT
>Ga0335396_10001511_pt1 | contig 29655 bp, 23 predicted proteins | sample FRY02_FD_205743 | JGI IMG/M metagenome (GOLD analysis project Ga0335396, IMG submission 205743) | Freshwater microbial communities from Lake Fryxell liftoff mats and glacier meltwater in Antarctica - FRY-02 (spades assembly) (version 2) | ecosystem: Environmental > Aquatic > Freshwater > Ice >... | reverse complement strand
GTAGCTGCAAACCGTTAGCGGTCAGCTTAAAACGACACTAAAACAGTAAACGGACAAAATGAAAATACCAAAGGAATTAACACCATTAGCATATGAACTTTCAAAAAAGGTATTTGAAGGTAAACTGACTTTTAAAGAAGGACAAGAACAACTTGTAGGCGATAACAGAATGAACCCTAATTCTGCGGCAGACTATATCAACAACTTTCGCTGTATGGTTGAAGGCAGGCGGTTTACAAGGACAAACAATGCTTATTCAATGGAGTATTTCTTTGACAACATTTACAAAGACTACGGCTCGACAGGACTTTCAAACGCATTGACAGCATTACGACTTCATATCGAATATTATGAAGGAATTCAAAAAGTAAATATGAAGTCAATGCGGAATATTTACGACAAGTATTTCGCAATTCCGTTAGACACGCCAGACGAACACGAACAGAAGGAAATAATCAAAGAGTTTAAAACTCAAAATAAAACTAAACAAGACATAATAAACGAACTAAAAAACCTAAAACCGACCGACCTAGAAGAAGTAATCATTAACAGTAAATCTTTCAAAAGAGACAATCGGACAGTTGCTCAATTAAAAATTTTGCGTGACTTCAAATGCCAAATTTGTTCGACAACAATCAAAAAGAAAGACGGGACATTTTACATTGAAGCAGCACACATAGAACCAAAACATAGAAAAGGTAGAGAGACACCTGACAACATTTTACTTCTTTGCCCAAATCACCACAAAGAATTTGACTATGGCGACAGAAATATTTTTTTACACGACAAAGAAAAAGTTCACTTCATATTGAATGGAAAAGAACATAAAATATCACTTAAAATTGACTGATATTAACGAAATAGAAGAAAGCCGAACCGCTAACAGGCGTTTGGCAAAAGTGGCGGTTCAGTGCTCCGCAGACACATTTGTGGTTAATCAAAGTTTGGTTCTCCGCATCAACATTTGTGGTGAAATCGCCAAATCTTGTAGCCGCAAACCGTTGTGCGTCATGCTAAAACGACACAACAGACAAATCATGGTTGGTACAGGTAGATGCATGTGCTGATCTGGAATGGCAAGGTTGCGCCCCAGTGGGACTTCCTGAAAAAGAATTCCCATCTGCCCTTGAAGTATGGCCTAATCCTGCGGGCACTTCGGCTAGGCTCAGTGTCCGCTTACCCTTAGGCGTTCATGCAGAGAGGGTGAGTCTGGTAGATAGTAAAGGACAGATTGTTTATTTGAGATTTGAAGTTGAATTCAAGTCCTGATATAGGATCTAACCTCAAATCTTCAAACTCCTCCCGGCCTCTACTCCTTAATCATCACCAGCCCTGAGGGGAGACTATTCTCTGAGAAAATAGTACTAGAATGAGTGTGAGGGCCGAATGATAACTGGAAATAAGGCTTCTATTCCCAAGTCCTCATCATAATCAAAACCCAAATTGATCATCCTTCTCTTTCAAGAAAAGGATAAGAGGATGAGTTTGCCCAAGAAAAGGAGAAGCCTGTGCTGAGTATGTCGATATGAGGATGAGTTGAGGGGAGTCTTATCTTTGCAAAAAAAAACCACCCCATGAAATACCTCAGCCTTCTGGCCACACTTTTCTTTTTCTACTCCTGCACCTCCCAGTCTACGCCTAATGTGGTAGAAGGAGCTCCAGATAATGTCAAGTCATACGGAGCCGTCATTACTGAGGACGGCCTAATGTCCTCAACAGACCTTCAGACAGCACTGGCTAGTGCTGATTCAGTGCCTTGCACCTTCAGCGGGACCATCCAAGAGACCTGTTCCAAGAAAGGCTGCTGGATGACCATGGATGCCGGAATGACAGATGAGATGCGCGTGACATTCACAGACTATGGCTTTTTCGTCCCAGTTGAAGGACAAGCCGGCAAAAAGACTGTTGTTAAAGGCTACGCTTTTAAAAGCGTCACTGAAGTAGACATGCTGCGTCATTATGCGGAAGATGCGGGCAAAAGCGAAGATGAGATCATGGCAATCACCGAGCCTGAAGTCGCTGTCTCTTTCAAAGCTGATGGAGTCCTGATCTACGATTGATTTCAATACAAAGAGTTTTAAGGAGCATCCCTATTTTCCTAGGAAAATAGGGATGCTCCTTCTTTTTTCTGCAAGAAGGACATGATGCTTGGATCCATTGCATTGGATCAGAAGAATCTATGGTTACACCTTCAAATGAAGGACACTAACAACAAACATCTCTCACCCTCTCTGCGCATCTCCGTGAAACAATACTGAAGGAAATGAATCCGAACAAGAATCTTCTTTTTCCATAAGAGCTCCATACCGCGTATCTTCGCGGCCCCATGTCATAATAGCCTGAACATGCCTGAAGTACATCTAATACGAAGAGAGCGATTTAACGCGGCCCATAAGCTATGGCGCCCTGAATGGAGCAAGGAGAAGAACTATGAGGTCTTCGGGAAGTGTGCCAATGAGAACTGGCATGGTCATAATTATCAGCTCTTCATCACCGTGAAAGGTGAGCCCGATCCTTTAACGGGTATGGTCATGGACTTGAAGCTTCTGAAGCAGATTATTTTGGACAGGGTCATTGAAGAACTGGATCATAAGAATATAGACATGGATGTTCCTTGGATGGAAGGAAAGATGAGCTCAGCTGAGAATATCGCCATAGCCATTTGGGAAAGGTTGGATGCAGCGATAAAGTCGCATGGAGCTGTCCTTCATCAAGTGCGTCTGTATGAGACAGAGAATAATATCATAGATTACTTTGGGACATGAATGACAGGATGAAATACGTGCATGAAGAAGATGTGGAGAACGAGGGGTTCCGCAGAGTAGATGATTATAATGATGAGATGATCAATGCCATCAGCGATGTATATTCTAAAGTAATCAGAAATCTAGGTGAGGACCCTAATCGAGAAGGTCTATTGAAGACACCAGAACGTGTCGCGAAGGCATTAGCTTTCTTGACTCACGGGTACGATCTGGATCCTGCTAAGATTCTACGCAGTGCCATGTTCGCTGAGGAATACGATCAGATGGTCGTTGTTAAAGGAATAGAAGTCTACTCCATGTGCGAGCATCACATGCTTCCTTTCTTCGGGAAGGCTCATGTCGCTTATATTCCCAATGGTCAGATTGTTGGATTGAGTAAGATTCCGCGTGTGGTTGATGTCTTCGCGCGCAGATTACAAGTTCAAGAAAGACTCACCAATGAGATCCGTGACTGTATTCAAGACACCTTGAAACCCGCTGGAGTAGCTGTGGTCATTGAAGCGCAACACATGTGTATGCAGATGCGTGGCGTTCAGAAACAGAATTCATTCACCACCACTTCAGCTTTCACTGGAGCTTTTATGAATGATCATAAAACCAGGGAGGAGTTCTTTAATTTAATCTCGGCCAATCTGAGTTAATCAGGCCTCTTCCTTCTGTTTGTCTGGAGTATAACCGAAGAGCTTATTCTTCTTGATGATGATGTCCACATAGGTAGGGACCATCTCTTCCCATCCTGAATCGCCTTCGCGGATCATACGTAGCACGTCTTTAGAGAAGATGCCAAGAATGCTTTGATCAATGTCCTTCAGGTCTACCACGCGCTTATTGAACATCAGATAATCATAGAGTGGACGCACCCTAGGATGAATATCTATATTGGAACTGTTCACCAATTCTCCCGTGTTCCTATCCTTGAGCGGATAGAGATAGATTTTAATATCCCGCGTAAATAATATCCCGAACGCCTCAAGCATTCCGCCATTCAAATTTCGATAATACTTCTCATTGAAGACCTCCATAAGGTGGTCTATTCCCATGATGAAGCCCATGCGCCTATCCGTGAACTTGGAGAGATATTCGGTCAGTTTATAATACTTCCTGTAATTGGAGATCATAACCGTTTGGCCTAGAGAGCAGAGGATATCTGCGCGGTCTAGAAAATCCTGTTCATCTACACCACCCTCCATGAGCAGGTTGTTCAAGGTGATCTCGAAAAGCACTTGGAGGTTATCCTTCTCCACTTTAGGGTCCTTGATGAACTCATTATAGCCGTTGACAATCATATCCAAGTTCACCTTGGTGACCGGTCTGAAGCTACCTCGTATTGCAAGGATATTCTTCTTGTACAATAAATCTGAAGGGTGCACATTCAATCCGTCAGGGCTGAATATCACTGCAGATGTAAATCCATTCTTGACCAATTTCAAGCTCAAGAGGCGGTTATCTACCTTCTCGAAGTCAGGTCCGGTCATCTCTATGGTGTCTATCTCCAGCTTATCTGTGCTGAGATTATCCATGAGTGATTCGAGGAATTCATCCACATTCTTCCAATAAAAGAAGCTGGCATAGATGAGGTTCACTCCGAGGATTCCAATGGTCTCCTGCTGGAATTGAGCTTCAGGCTCTAGGGGCTTGATGTGCACTACGACACGGTTAGGAACCTTGCGCGGAGCCGTTTGAAACTGAATCCCAACCCAACCATGACCATCAAATCGCTTCTTGTAATCAATAGTAGCTACGGTATTGGCAAAGGAGAAGAAGGTTGATTTATCCTGACGCTCTTCATTCAATCTGTCCTGTATGAGCTGATACTCATGGTCCAGCATGTTGTCCAAACGAGGGCGACAAACGTAACGGTGGTATTCCTCAGCACCATAGATGGCATCGCTGAATTCCTTGTCATAAGCGCTCATCGCCTTTGCCACGGTATTGGACGCACCACCGACTCTGAAGAAATGTCGGGACACTTCTTGCCCTGCCCCGATCTCGGAGAAGGTCCCATAAATCTTCTTGTCCAGATTGATTCGAAGGGATTTTTGCTTACTTGATAAGACCGCTCTTTCCACGTTTCAAAGAGAATAATGATTCTTTAGGCCAAAAATAGGGCAAGAGAACGACTGAGAGCTATATTGACTGTTTATTTTTGAGCAATGATAAAAAAGGACATTTCTTCCATGCGATTGACATTCCTTGGAACAGGGACATCCCAGGGAGTTCCAGTCATAGCCTGCGATTGCGAGGTATGTCGCTCAGGCGATAAGCATGATAAAAGGCTCCGGGTTTCTGTATGGATAGAGCTGGAAGGCAAGAGCATAGTCATAGATGCCGGCCCTGATTTCCGCTATCAAATGCTCAGAGCAGGGGTTAAAAAGCTGGATGCGCTCCTTATCACCCATGAACATAAGGACCACATTGCGGGCCTTGATGATATACGTGCTTTCAATTACAGAAGCCAAAGCGCGATGGAAGTATATGCTACGCAGGCTGTTCAAAAGGCCTTGAAGAGAGAGTTCTATTACATATTTGAAGAGAATCCATACCCAGGTGTTCCTAGGGTAAATCTCCATGAGATACAGAATGAACCATTCTTAGTCCAAGGGATTGAAGTGATTCCTGTTCAAGTGATGCATTATGTCATGCCTGTCCTTGGCTTTCGCATTGGAAACGTAGCTTATATCACGGATGCTAAGACCATCAGCGAAGCGGAAAAAGAGAAGTTGAAAGGCTGTGATGTGCTCATATTGAATGCCTTGCGTAAGAAAAGCCATATTTCTCACCTGAACCTGGAAGAGGCCTTGGATTTAGTCAAGGAACTTGCTCCCAAGAAGGCCTATTTCACCCATATCAGTCACTTGATGGGTATGCATGAGGATGTTCAAAGAACTTTGCCAGCTAATGTTTTCCTAGCTTATGACGGACTGAGTGTGGAAATCTAAGCGCTCAGGAATCCTATTTTATCATCTATCTATCCTTCCACAGTCCTTTATTCTTTGCACTTTTAGGCGATTTTGATTAAAGAAGAACAACCCAAATGAAAAAAGTTTTCACGCTCATCACCTGCATGGCCATCGTAATTGGCAGCGTTGCACAATCCCATTTTAATGACCCTTATGTGGTCAAGTTCCTGAAGAAGGGCTACGGAATAATCGACCCGGTCTTCCAGAGCAATATCAGACACAGTGCTCCTTGGAGCACCTTCGCGGCATCTCATCCCGGATGGATGGTTCAGTTCGATGAGGATAACCAATTGCCTGCAAGAGCCTTCGGACCAGGGATTTTCATCAGTGGACTTGATGCTGAGAGCATGGCCAGGGGATTCATGCAAGATGAGCTTTCTAGCTTCGGTCTTCCTGAAGAGGAATTGGAAATGAAGACCATTACGGACAATGGAAAACATCATCAAGTATTCTTCAAGCAAATGCATGAAGGCACAGAGATACTCTTTAGCCAAGCCATGGTGAAGATGACATACGCAGGTCAAGTCACCTCATGGTCAGCTGTTGTTCACAGGGATATCACCTTGAACATGCAACCGAGCATTTCTCCTTTCCAAGCAGCGCAAGAAGCTATGGCAGGGATTTCAGGAGCGAGCCTATTGAATGTTTCTCAGGAGATGAAGATCCTTCCAGTTCCTGAGAACAGGGAATACATCCAGCACTTGGTCTATGAACTCCGGTTCGAGACGGTCTTGGACAACGGAATGCCAGCGCGTTATTACACGCTTGTAGATGCCCATACTGGAGAAGTCCTTTACCGCATAAATGAAGTGCAGGCATGCGCCAAGGAGTGCGGCCATGATCATGGTAAGGAGCAAGAATCTACACCTGTCACGGTCAACGCGAATTTCTCTGGAGATCATGTTATCTATGATCCAAGTGAACCAAACGTAATATCTCCTTTCCCGAATATGGATGTCACTATAAACGGAACAGATTACCTCACTGACTTGGAGGGCAACATCAGCACCAATGCCGTTGGACCAGTGAATGCGACCGTGAAATTGCGCGGAAGCTATGCAAGAGTGGTTCCTTATAACAACCAGCCGACTCCGCAAGCGGTAGTCAGTTTGAGTGAAGGGGAGAACATGATAGACTTGAGCAGCTTGTTCGACCAAGAGCATGTCGCTGGATTCCTCAACGTAACTGTGATCCATGATTACATGAAGTTCTACATGCCGACATTCAGCGGAATGGATTTTGAACTCCCAGTGAACGTAGGAATAACACCGCATGATTGCAACGCTTTCTATAATGGTAGCTCCATCAATTTTTACACTGGAAGCTTTGACTGTGTCAGTTTGGTCCTTGTAGCTGATGTGGTATTCCATGAATATGGACATGGCATCAATGATAATTTTTACCAGTCCCAAGGCGCTTTTTTCAATAACGGAGGTATAGGCGAAGGCTATGCCGATTTCTGGGGGTACATGCCTTATTTGGATCCTATCCTCGGTGACGGGAATAATCCTACTGCGCCTGATGCATTCATCAGAACATACGCTGAGAACCCTAAAGTCTATCCAGCTGACTTGACTGGAGCAGTGCATGATAACGGTGAGATCATCGCGGGAGCGTGGTGGGACACGTACTTGCTCATGGGCGAAGACAGGGATATGATCATGGATCTATTCGTAGGATGTTATTATGGTTTGCAAGCCACATTGGCTGAAGGAAATGAGGGACAAGCCTTCTTGAACGTGCTGATTGACGCATTGGAATATGATGATGACGATGCGAACATCTTGAACGGAACACCGAATGGAGATGACATTGCTGAAGGATTCGCCATTCACGGAATCACCTTCTTGGCCACAGCAGAATTGAGCCATACGCCCATCGAAGCATTGAATGGATTCGACCCTATATTGATAGAAACAGACCTTGATTTCTCCAGTCAATTCATCTCCTACTTGGATGGAGTCTATATGACTTATCGCTTGAATAATTCAAGCACTTGGACAGAGGTTCAGATGACCGAAGCAGGTTCGAATCAATACTCCGCCAGCATCCCTGCACAAGCTGTGGGGACCATCGTAGCCTATTATCTTTCAGTGAAGGATATCTACGGGAATTCCTCAGCAGTGACACCCTCAGCATCACACTTGCCTGTGCATCCTAACCTGCCTAATTTCATCATGGTAGGATATGAATTACAAGAAACGTATGACTCTGATGAAGAAGATTACATCTCTGAATTCTATACAGGAGTTAGCTCTGATAACGCCACTACAGGAATGTGGGAAGAGACTACACCTATAGGATCCTTCTCCAGTGGAGTTCCAGTAGCTGTGAATGTTCAGTTCACTGAGGATGGAGAAAATTGTTTCGTCACAGGGAACAGTGCCAATGAAAATGACGGTCTCGGAGTGAATGACGTTGATGGTGGGACTACCACATTGATCACAGACATCATTGACCTCACCCAATATCAAGAGCCAGCTTTCAGTTACATGAGATGGTATACCAACAATCCTCCATCTGGAGCGAATCCAAGTGCTGATTGGTGGCAGGTGCAGCTCTCTGATGATGCAGGAGCGAATTGGGTTTATCTAGAAGACAGCAAGAGCTCTGATGCTTCATGGAGAAGAATGGCATTCCGAATCAGTGATTACGTGGAAATCACCGATCAGTTCATGATGAAGTTCAATGCCTCAGACAGCTTACGTCCAGGATTGAATCTGAATGGAGGAAGCTTGATCGAAGCGGGATTGGATGATTTCAAACTCTGGGAGATGATGGATCCAAATTCATTGGATGAGATTGTTTCACAAGAGAGTATCGAACTCTTCCCTAATCCAAGTGCTGATCAGATTAACATCTCCTTCATGATTCAAGGTTCACATCCGGTGATCTCGCGTATCTATGATGCCAAGGGTGCTTTGGTCATTGAGAAAAGATACGGGGATATGACAGGGGAGTTCCGCCAGAATATTTCTGTCAAAACATGGGCTGATGGCATCTACCACCTAGAAGTGAGCATCGGTAATGAAAGCTTCAAGAGGACCTTCAGCAAGGACTAAGCGGGGAATAAAAAGGATTTTCAAAGCCCCGTTTCATATATGAAACGGGGCTTTTTGTTTTATACCATTCAAGAAGAGAGACCCTCCATTTTCTTTGCGCCTCCCCGCGCTCCTTCGCGAACAGAGGAACAATCTCTGTCGAGGTAGACATTAATCTACAACGTGCTAAAGCTTATTACTTTGCCGTATTCCCTGAGGTATCGCTGTGCTATATTGAAGCAGAAGCGAGTAGATCATACTTTTCCACATGATTCTGAAAGTGACCTTTGTTTCTTCTTTGACTATGAAAAATCCACTTCTTCTCATTCCCTAGATTTGCATCAGACTAATCGCACATCATGATCATCAGCCACCAGCATAAATATCTTTTCCTAGAACTTCCATTGACAGCTTCTACAGCCATTGCCAAAGAGCTCATAGAGCATTATGATGGCAAGAGCATCTACTATAAGCATGCGAATTATCGCAAGTTCCTGAAAAAGGCCAATGCAGAGCAGAAGAAGTATTTCACCTTCATAGGAATACGTAATCCCATGGATCAGGCAGTGAGCCATTACTATAAATACATCTCCAATCACAATGAAAAGTATGCTGATATCCAAGAGGTGAAGAAGACCAAGAATCCCATCAAGCATCACATCAATCAGCGCATACATCAGCGTAAGTTCAGGTATGTTCAGGAGCATCAGCCCAGCTTCTCTGACTTCTTCATGAAGTTCTATAAGATCCCTTACAGTAACTGGGCGATATTGGATAAGGAACGCATGGATGGGGTCATCCGTTTCGAGCATATCCAAGAGGATTTCATACAAGTCTTGAAAGACATAGGCATAACACCTGCACGAGCGCTGCCGCAAGGCAATAAAACGGAAGCGAAGACCAAAGGATTCATAGCGCATTTTGACACACCTGAATCGCAAGAAAAGGCCGCACTCATCTTCGGGCCCTTCATGAAGGAATGGGGCTATAGCCTGCCTGCAGAATGGAAGGTAGATAGCCTCATGAGCGAGAAAGAGGGAGCCTATCATCGCTATAATTATTTCAAGAAAATCTTCTGGTCGGTATTGGGCAAATGAGTGAGGAGGAAGGAGCATATCCATTGAAGCGCATCAGCATGTGGTCAGGGCCTAGGAATGTGTCCACGGCTTTCATGTATGCCTTTCATCACCGCGGAGACTGCGCTGTAATCGATGAACCTTTCTATGCGCATTATCTGCAACAGAGCAGAGCGCAACATCCCATGCGAAAGGAGGTATTGGAAGCTCAAGAACAGGATGCGAATAAGCTCATTCAGCACTTGACTTCTTGTACAACATCAGAGCCTTATCTCTTCATGAAGAACATGCCGCATCACATGGTAGATGTGGATATGGAGTTCGTAAAAAACTTCCAAAATTTCTTCCTCATACGTGAGCCACGCGCCATGATTGCTTCCTACCTTCAGAAGATGCCCGAAGTTCAGATGAGTGATCTGGGTCTGGACATGCAACATGAACTCTTTTGCAAATTGACTGGGCAAGGGCAAGATGTCACCGTTATAGATTCTCAGACCTTGCTAGCTGCACCTGAAAAAACACTAGAAGCACTCTGCAAGCGCCTTGAAATACCCTTTAAAGAAAGCATGATTTCTTGGCCTGCAGGAGCAATTCCCCAAGATGGTATTTGGGCAAGACATTGGTATGCCAATGTGCATAGCTCCGCGGGATTCGGAAAAGTGAATAGAGCAGAAAGCAAAGAGATCCCAGCACAGTTAGAATCCTTGGCCAAAGAATGCGAGGAGTATTATCAGGAACTAAAGAAATTTGAAATAAGACCATGAAGCAGGAACAAGAGGTATTGCTCCCTGACGAGCGCAACCGCGACATCAAGATATGGATAGACGGAGTCCTTTATCCCCGTGACGAAGCCAAAGTAAGCGTCTTCGATAGCTCCGTGCAGGGCGGTGATGCCGTGTGGGAAGGAATACGGGTTTATGATGGGCGCGTATTCGGATTGGATGAGCATATAGAGCGCATGCATAACTCAGCCAAAGCCATGGCCTTCACGGATATTCCCAGTAAGGAATACATAGAACAAGCCATCTTCGAGACTTTGAATGCCAATGGCATGAAGGACGGAGCTCACATACGCCTTACCCTCACACGAGGCCGCAAGACCAGCTCAGGCATGAGCCCACATTTCAATCAATATGGCTCCACACTCATCGTATTGGCAGAGTGGAAAGCACCTGTGTATAACAGCGATGGCATACGCATCATCACCTCGGCCATCCGAAGGAATAATGCTTCATGTGTTGATTCTAAAATCCACCATAATAACCTCATCAATAACATCCTCGCCAAGATAGAAGCCAATGTAGCGGGCGTAGATGCCGCACTCATGTTGGACATGAACGGATTCGCCTCCGAATGCAATGGGACCAACCTCTTCATCGTACACCGTGGAGAACTCCTTACGCCTCATGCTGACTCCTGCCTACCCGGAATCACGCGCAGAAAAGTCATCAAACTCGCTAAGGAGAGCGGCATAGGATGCCTTGAACGCAACATCAGCATCTCAGAAGTATACTCAGCGCAAGAAGTCTTCGTGACAGGATCTATGGGCGAGCTCAGCCCCGTGCTGATGGTAGATGGCAGAGAGATAGCCAAAGAAGCAGGAGGGATCACGCGTAAGCTGCAAGAGCTTTTCAGGGAGTTGACGAAGAAGGAGGGGACGGTGATAGGGGGGTGAGGAGACTGTCTTATGGAGGTAAATGGATCGGATATATACTATCTTAGTATCATACCTATTAACCAGAGACCATGTTCAAATCACAAATACTAAGCCTATTCTTGCTGTTCGTATGTGCTTTATCTGCTCAACAATATTCTCTTAGGTCTAGATGAAGTTGATCAGCCATACTTCAATGCCACCCTTCAATTGCCTCAGATGAATTTGGAATATATGTTGCTTCAGACCATGTACTCAAGTGAGATCTCAGGAATCATAATTCAACCTCCCTATTCAAATCCGACTTTTAATTTTGCTGATCAAGGATTGATATCAGTGATACTTGATCGGGCGACTCATAATGGCTACGTGAAGGCTTCCCCTCTCTTATTTACAGACCCCACTCAATCTGGCATTGGCAATGAGGTTTTCTCACACTCTTTCAGTGGGAACCAGCCTGGTTGCCTTTCTTCACCTTTCCTCCTCACACCTATTTCTACACACACACCTTCCTAGGAGATGGCTTCATCATAGCAGGAGAACATGTTGAAACAGGAAGAGGCACCTTTCTTATGAAGGTAGACTTGGAAGGAGAAGTGCTATGGAATGAGATGATCCATGAGCCTAGTGAAGGGGTTTTTAGGAATGTGGATATCAGTGCGATTGGAGAGCAATACGTAGTATCAGGTGCATCAGATGCGGGAGTAGATACAGAAGGCTACCTAGAAATAGTAGATGGCAGTGGAGATATCTTATGGTCTTGGGTCAACAATGAAAGTGCTCTTTACAGAGGAATTGTTAGACATTCAAAGATAAATGATCAAACACTGTTAGCCACTCAATCAGTGGCTTATTCGTTGATACCTGGCTCTGTCAACCCCATATTATCCTATACAAAAGTGAAGAAATTCCTAGTGGATATTCAGGGAGAGTTCATCTATGATGAAATAGATTATTTTGCAGATAGCACTCTTATTTTAGGAGGAGTGACAAAGTCCAGTGTGGTCGGCATAGATGAATATGCAATGTTAGGCGGTGGTGAGCGCATGGTAGATGGTCAGCGGGTAGGTATTTCCTTTATCATGAAAACCGATGCCAATGGAGATATAGAATGGCTCACAGATCTTTTCATCGAACAATGCCAAGACTGCGAAAACAAACTCTGGGATATAGAGCGCACTTCAGACGGAGGTTATGTGATGGTAGGAGAATTCACTAATTATAATGTAGACCCCCGTAACAAGACCTGGCTCGTAAAAGTAGACGCCTGTGGGGATCTGGAGTGGCAAGGCTGTGCGCCAGTCGGCATTGGAGAATTCAAAGTTCAAGATTCAAGATTGAGGGTGTATCCTAATCCTGCGAGTAATCATGTGCTGGTGGCCTCCCCTTTAGGGGCTGGGGGCAGTGGTGGCTGGCAATCACTCAGCCTCTTTAATATCACTGGAAAGGAAGTTCAGAAAATATCGAATATCGAACACAGAATGTCGAATTACGAAGTGGAAATAGATGTTTCAAATTTGCCATCAGGTCTATACTCCATGGCATTAACTACTCAGGATGGAAAAGTGCATTCTGAAAAACTGGTCATAGAATGAAATCTCTTTAGCTCATTAAGAACGTCCTTGATTTTACTTTTCACATTCACACCATCTCCGCCACCGTAAAAACACTCCCCGTGATCAGGATGAGGTCGTTATCCTTAGCCGCTGCCTTAGCACCTTCTAAGGCATCTTCCAAGCTCTTATAAGCAAATCCATTCAGTGCAAGGTCTTTGGCCTTAGAAAGTAATTCTTCAGCGGGCATAGCGCGCAGGATTTTCGCATGTGAGAAATGATAATGTGCGTCTTTTGGAAGCAAGGAAAGCACCGCATTCACATCCTTATCAGCCACCATGCCCATGACCACGTGTAGGGTTTCAAATTTTTCCTCTTTCAGATTTTCAATCAAGGTTTCTATCCCATGCACATTATGCGCAGCATCTGCTATGATGCGCGGGGAAGATTCCTTCAGAATCTGCCAACGTCCCATGAATCCGGTCTGGGAAATGATGTGCTGTAATCCATGAGTGACTCCTTCATCGGGCAACGTATATCCGCGCGTTTTCATGATGCGCACAGCGTCCAGAACTGCGGCCATATTCCTTTGCTGGTAGCGGCCTTTCAGGTCGGTATGAATCTGTTCTTTCTTGCTGGAGGTCACATGCAAAGGCGCATGTCTGCTCTCAGCTACCGATGTGAAAAGCGGAATCAGGGATTCATTTCCTTGTGTGATCAATACAGGAATACCGTGCTTGATGATGCCCGCTTTCTCCATGGCGATCTTTTCCAAAGTATCCCCCAAGAACTGCTGATGATCAAATCCTATAGGTGTGATGATGCATAATTCGGGTTCGCAGATATTCGTAGAATCCAATCGCCCACCCATTCCGGTTTCTATGATGGCGATATCTACTTCTTGGTCTTTGAAATAAGAGAATCCCATGATCACCGTCAGCTCGAAGAAAGAAGGTTGAATGGCCTCGCTGCGCCTCTTGTATCTATCCACCCAGTCAACTACGAAATCTTCTGAAATGAATTCCCCATTCACCTTGATACGCTCTCTGAAGTCTTTATAATGCGGTGAAGTCATGAGTCCCGTTTTATACCCACAAGATTGAAAGATGGATGCCAATGCATGGGCTGTACTGCCTTTACCATTGGTCCCCGCGATATGTATGCATTTCAATCCCTCTTCAGGATTCCTAGCCACTGCCGTTAGTCGCAGAGTATTGCTCAGATCCGCTTTATAGGCCGCAGCACCCATGCGCTGGAACATAGGGAGCTGACTGAACAAGTAGTTCAATGTCTCTTCAAAGTCCATAGGAGGGAGGCCATTTCATGTGAGGCAATGATAATAAATGATTGGCCGATGTATGCCTTGAATGCTCCTTATTGAAGGAGGAAGAAGAAGGTCAATTTCCCCTTCTGTTCCACCGCTGCTGACGGGTCAGAGGTAAAGCTGGCATTCATAGCCGCTGCTTTGGCAAGATTGAATAGATACTGTGATGTGGTATTGGACTCGGCCAGATTCGGGGAGGTACGGCTTACTTTTCCGTTCTTATCTACCCAAATGTTGAGCACCACTTTTCCTTCTTCATTGGGTTTCTCAGTGACGGCTGCACCGCCTTTATAGCCACGTCCTTCAAGCTCCCAGCCATTTCCGCTGCCACCCATGACACCTTTTCCTGAAGGAGAACCATCAGGACTTCCTGTATTTCCTAGGCCTTTATCATCTTCTCCTTCAGAACCACCGCCTTTAGGGCTATTGAAGACATCCTTCATGGCATTCTGAAGCGCATTACTCGGCTTGGGCTTGGGTTCTTCTTTGGGCTTTGGGTCTGTCTTGGGCTTAGGTTTTGGCTTGGTCTCCGGAGTGCTCACTGGGCTTTCTTCTTGGGTAGGAACGCTTTCTTCAACCACCTCGCTGCTGGCATCCACTTGCTCTGAGGCTACCTCTTCAGGATTCATATCAGGAGAGATCACAGGGCTTTCTATATCACCTGAACCAGAATCGGTCCAGCCGAATTCTATCTCAGCACCTTCTTCTTCAGGCAAAGGATTGGGCTGGGAGAGTCCTACCATCATGAAGATGAGCAAGAGCGCGACATGGAACACGATGGTCCCTATCAGTCCTTTCCTTCTATCCTTATCCTTTAAGATATCCATGCTTACTTCGGTTTAGTGGCGAGCACTATCTTCCACCTGTTCCGCTTCGCTATGTCCAGCACTTCTACAGTCTGCCCAGTAGGAACGGTTCGGTCCACGTGAAGGACTATGCTCTGTTCTTTCTGTAAACGCAATGCCTGCTTTAGTTCAAATTCCAGATTTTCCGGTTTGATGATCCTTTTACCTACCGAGTAGATATAGTCAGCATCTATGCGCAAGGATACAGTCTGTTTATCCGTACTCTTATTATTGCTCGTAGGCAAGTCCACAGGCAAGGCATACGGACTCACCATGGTGCTGAGTATGATGAAGAAGATGAGCAATAGGAAGACCAGGTCCGTCATGGAGGACATGTTGAAACTCGGGTCGACTTTACTTCTTGAACGTAGATCCATGATGCGCTTTATTTAGCCGGTGTATCCAATACATCCAGGAATTCGATGGAGCTTGCTTCTAATCCATTGATAACATTGGTCAATCTTGCTACCAGAATGTTGTAACAGATATAGGCCATGATCCCGATTACAAGACCGGCTACCGTGGTCACCATCGCTTGCATGATCCCGCCTGAGAGTTGGGCTATCTCAACACCATTGGCGCTGATCATCATCTGATGAAAAGTCTGGATCATCCCGATGACCGTTCCTAAGAATCCGATCATAGGTGCAGCTCCAGCAACAGTAGCTAGGGTGGGTAGACCTCGTTCCAGTTTACTGACTTCCAGCTTGCCAACGTTCTCTATGCTGTCATTGATGTCCTTTATTGGACGGCCAATCTTGGAGATTCCTTTACCTATCATATGCGCAACAGGAGTGTCAGCTTGACGGCATAGGTCTATAGCAGAGTCCATCTTCTCATCCAGGATATAATCCTTGATGCGATTCATGAAGTCTTTCTCTACCCTCCCAGCACGGCCTATGGCCAACATGCGTTCAATGAAGATATAAGTAGCGATAATTGAAAGGATCCCAAGCGGACCCATGATGTACCAACCTCCGTCTTGAATAAGTTGCCAGATGGAGATGGTCTCCTCCGTGATGGCGATCTCGGTGATGGTGTTTGCAGCAGCGGCAGCCGTATCAAGGCCGGCAGTGTTCTGTAAAAGGATCAATAGCTCCATGGATTTCTTTAGATATGGTTTGAACGCCTGATGATAGGCGCATATTTCATTACCTACGAAGGTATATGGAGCAAGGAGCCCAGATCAGGGGCTCATACTGCATTATCAACAATAGCCTGCCTATAAAGGAATCAAAGCAGGATAAAACGCATTCCCATGAAAACAGCAGCTCCAGAGAGGAATCCGATGAGTGCGAGCCAAGAGATATTCTTGAAATACCAGAAGAAATCTATGCGCTCCATGCCCATAGCAACCACACCAGATGCAGAGCCAATGATGAGCATGCTTCCTCCTGTTCCAGCAGCGTATGCAACGAAGTGCCAGAGCTCATGGTCCAGGCCTTCAGAGAACATCCCTAGGCTGGCTGCAACCAAAGGAACGTTATCGATCACTGCGGATCCGAAACCAATCAAGAGGATGACAAGGTCAGAAACCTCTGTGTGATATTCCGTTCCCAACATAGGCATACTCGCCTTGAGGACGCTTGCAAAATTGTAGAGTTCACCGAGAGATTCCAAGGCAGCTACCGCCATCAATATCCCAAGGAAGAAAAGGATGCTCGGCAACTCTATGCGTGCTAAAGAATGATGGACAGGACTGTGGTGTGCTCCTGCAGAATGTTCAGAACTGGATATATCGCTGATCGAGAATGCAGAGCGGCTATAGAGCTCCGCGAAGCTCGCTACGACTCCGAGCGAGAGCATCATTCCCATATAAGGTGGAAGATGAGTCACCACCTTGAAGATGGGCACAAAGATGATAGCGCCCAAGCCAAGATAGAGCATTATGCTGCTGTACCTGCTCGTGGGTTTATCGGATTCCTCAGGAACAGGAATCTCTCCTTTGAATGCCGGCATGAAACTCGCGATAAAAGAAGGAATGACCATACAGACCATCGAAGGAAGGACAAGCATCTCTATTAGCTTACCCGTACTCACCTTATTACCTATCCAGAGCATGGTCGTGGTCACATCACCGATAGGAGACCAGACTCCACCTGCATTTGCAGCGATGATAATCAATCCCGCATACCATATTCTCGTCTCACGTTCTAAAATGATCTTCTGAAGGATGGATATCAGAACGATGGTGGCCGTCAGGTTATCGATGATGGCCGAAAGGAAGAAGGCTAGGAAAGAGAATATCCAAAGGATCTTACGTTTACTCCGCGTGCGTATAAAGGACTTGATGGTCTTGAATCCATCGAAGTAGTCAATGATCTCTACAATGGTCATCGCACCCATGAGGAAGACCAGGATCTCAGCTGTTTTTCCAAGGTGATGCAGTAAGGTATCCTCCAACAGATGAAGTTTTTCTTCATGTGAGAATGCCCCAAATCCCTCTACCATCATATGTTTCCCAGAATCGAACCACTGTTCGAATCCATCTATGCCCACCGCGACCAAAGCCCAGCATATCGCCATCATGACCAGGGCAGGAATGAGTTTATCCAGCTTGATGCTATGCTCTAATGTGATGGCGAGATAGCCGATGAAGAAAACAAGGATAATGAGTGAAGTCATGTTCAGATCAGTTTTTTCAATGCTATGGAGAATGCAGTCTCAGTAAGCATGGTCTTTCTAGGGTTCAAAGCATGAACATCTGCAATCGCCTTGCGTATTGTATTGGAAGTATCATTGAAGATCACCTCATCCTCTATGACAGCTTCGCCCATCAGAAACGCAAAGACACGGGCCATTCCGCAATTGGAGATGAAATCAGGAATAAGACTCACCGCCTTGTCAACACGCGCAGCAATTGGGCCGTAGAATATTTCAGGGTCCGCGAAAGGGACATTGGCACCACAAGAGACTACTTCCAATCCTGATTCAATCATACGTTGAACCTGTACATCAGTGACGAGCCTTGAAGAAGCGCATGGAAGGAAGACTTCAGCTTTCAGGTCCCAGATTTTAGCATTTACATCTTCGAAAGAGAGCATGTTCTTGGAGGCAAGAGCATTTCCCTCTTTGGTCAAAAAGAGATCCCGTACAGTTTCAAAGCTCAGCCCTTCAGGAGCTATAAGCCCCCCTTTACGGTCTATGATCCCTACGATTTTAGCTCCGTCCTTAGCGAGATAATAGGCAGCGGCTGAGCCAACATTGCCCCAGCCTTGGATCACTACGCGTTTCCCTTTTAGGTCGCCACCGTATATATTGTAATAATGTTTGACAGACTCCGCAACACCATATCCAGTGATTAGATCGGCAACGACATATTTTCTCTTCTCGTCAGGTGTGAAGTCAGGATTCTCTACCACTTTCTTCACCCCTAACCGCAGCGCACCTATCCTTCGAATCTTCTGTGCTTCTGTAGGCCTGAAGTGGCCATTGAAAACACCTTCTTGAGGATGCCATACTCCGCAATCCTCTGTGATGGGAATCACCTCATGTATCTCATCGACATTCAAATCTCCCCCCGTGCCATAGTAACTGCGTAATAAGGGCGCAACAGCAGCATACCAGCGTTCGAGGACCTGGCGTTTACGAGGATCGGCCGGGTCGAAATCTATTCCGGATTTCGCGCCACCAATAGCCGGACCTGAGACGGTGAATTTCACCTCCATGGTCTTTGCCAAGGATTCCACTTCCCTTTTATCCAAGCCTACTCGCATACGTGTGCCACCTCCAGCGGCTCCACCTCTTAGGGAGTTAATCACCACCCAACCGCGTGCTTCGGTTTCAGAGTCGTGCCATTCGAACACAATCTCAGGGATCTTATCTTCAAAACGTTTCAGAAGTTCTTTCATAGAATACTGTTCAAGCGGGGCCAAAAATAGTCAATGACCTAGTTCTACTCACGATATGTTCAAGGTTTATGGATTACACCGCTACAGTGGTCCCTGCTGGCTCCAGTGACTGAAGCCAATACATTCACTTCATTGCGCATGCGAAGGACACCCAGAAGGGCAAAGATCAAGGACTCCTTGAAGCTCACTAAGGTATCATCAGGGATATGCAGGTCCTTATCACATAAAGCGCGCATGCGCTCAATCAAGAACTCATTGAAACAACCACCTCCAGTGACTAAGACATTTCTTCCAGGTAGAGTATCCAGCGTTGACGATATCCTAAGGGCAATGTGCTCTGTCAAGGTGGCTAACAAATCCACAGGAGGGATCTTCTTCCCATACATCTTAGGCCTGAAGAACTTACTGTACCATTCCCTACCTAAGGAACGGGGACCCATGAGTTTATAAAATTCAAGGGATTCCAGATCATGCAATAAGCGTTCATGGATATCCCCTGACCTGGCCATACTTCCTTCAGGATCGAAGGCCGAACCTGTGATACTGGCCGCTTCATTTAGCGCCATATTCACAGGACATATATCGAAGGCCAGCCGTTTTTCATCATCTTGGTAAGAGATATTGCTGAAGCCACCCAGATTCAAACACAGGTCATATTCATTGAAGAGAAGATGGTCACCTATGGGGACCAAGGGGGCTCCTTGACCACCCATCTGTACATCCTTCTTCCTGAAATCATTGACTACAGGCATTCTGAGTTTCTGGGCCATGACATCTCCATTGCCTATCTGGAGGGTGAGACCAGACTCAGGTCGATGGAAGGCGGTATGTCCATGCGAGCTGATGAAGTCAGGGATCATTTGATGATCATTGATGAAATTCTCTATCAATTGAGAATAGTATAGCCCCAGCTCCTGATCAACATCGTTTACAAAGCTCGGATCCAGCTCGTGGATATTGGTCAATATATCTATCCATTTCTGGGCATAGGGATAAGTCTTCGTCTGAAGTATCTCGTATTCCCAGCCAGAATCTTTTTTAATGAATGTGCAGAATGCCAGATCCACCCCATCCATAGAGGTGCCTGACATGAGTCCGATAACGTTGTAATTGCTCATGTTGTCGTACCGAAGGTAAGACCCAGGAAGGATGATTTCATGTGTCCAAGAAGATTTTCCAATGCTCAATTGTGGATTGAAGCCAAAGACCCGCGCAGATCCTTTATTTTTGGGCTCCTTTCACAACTGAAGGGAATAGAACACCATCAATACTAGGAATATGAATTTCGAATTCACTGAAGAGCAGATTGCAGTAAGGAATGCCGCGAGGGATTTTGCCCAGAATGTCTTAAAACCTACCATCATAGAGCGGGATGAACATCAAAAGTTCGGGAGGGAGGAAGCCAGGCAGATGGCCGAATTAGGCTTTCTTGGTATGATGGTCGCCCCCAAATACGGTGGTGGAGGAATGGATACTGTGTCCTACGTCCTCGCAATGGAAGAGCTTTCCAAGATAGATGCGTCTTCATCCGTGCTGGTCTCGGTCAATAATTCATTGGTATGCTGGGGGCTTGAGACCTTTGCTTCGGAAGAACAGAAAATTAAATACTTGGTCCCTTTGGCCAAAGGAGAAAAGATAGGCGCATTCTGCTTAAGCGAACCTGAGGCAGGTTCTGATGCCACTTCTCAGGCAACCACAGCGATAGATAAAGGCGACCATTACTTGCTCAATGGAACCAAGAACTGGATCACTAATGGAGGTGTAGCATCTACATACCTGGTGATAGCTCAAACAGACCGGGAGAAAGGACATAGAGGAATTAATGCCTTTATCGTTGAGAAAGGAATGGAAGGATTCATCGTTGGAGCTAAGGAGAATAAACTGGGCATCAGGGGTTCCGATACGCACACACTCATGTTCCAAGATGTGAAGGTCCCTAAAGAGAATAGGATAGGAGAGGACGGTTTCGGGTTCAAGTTCGCCATGAAAACACTCGCTGGAGGTAGAATAGGAATTGCTGCTCAGGCATTGGGTATCGCAGCGGGAGCATATGAGTTGGCTTTGGCATACTCTCAGGAGAGAAAGGCATTTGGCAAAGAGATCTCTAAGCACCAGGCCATCGCATTCAAGTTGGCTGATATGGCCACAGAGATAGAGGCCTCAAGGCTACTTTGTTTGAAGGCCGCAGTGTTGAAGGATCAGAATAAGAATTATGACTTGGCCAGCAGTATGGCAAAGGTTTTCGCATCAGAAACAGCAATGCGTACAACAGTAGAAGCTGTTCAAATCCATGGTGGATATGGATTCGTGAAGGAATATCATGTTGAGCGATTGATGAGGGACGCTAAGATTACCCAAATCTATGAAGGCACCTCTGAGATACAGCGCATGGTGATCTCACGTGCTATCTTGAGCCAATAAGCCTACAGTACGTCTAGAAGTACTTCTAATTTGGTTCCTCTAGAGCCTTTCAGGAGGATCAAGCTACCTGTGAAATCCCTTTTTGAAAGGTATTCACGGGCTGCATCAGTGTCTGTAAAGGATATGGCATTGGTTCCTTGTCCAGCTTCGCAGAAATCCTTCCCAATGAAGATTCCGTCCAGCTTTGCTCTTAAAGCCTTATCGATGATTTCTCTGTGAAAGGACAGTGATTCTTCTCCCAGCTCCTTCATGTCTCCAAGGATGTAGAAATGACGCCCTGACTTCATCCCAATGAAAGTCTCCCATGCTGCTTCCATGCTGCTTGGATTCGCATTATAGGCATCCATGATGATCCTATGGCCTCCTTTATCTACTAACTGGGAACGATTATTCTCTGGGAGATAAGAGGCAATCGCTTCCTGTATGTCAGAGACATCTACTTTGAAATAATCACCTATGGCAATGGCTGCTGTGACATTGCCTAGATTATAAGAGCCGATTAATTGTGTCTCGATGCGAATTCCCTTCCAAGTTACAGCGAGGAAGGTGTCTGAATCTAACTTATTGACCTGGATCTCAGAAGCTGAAGTTTGACCATAGGTGGACCTTGATATTCCTTGGCTCTTCTCCATGAGCAAGGAAGAATCAGAATTCACGAAGAGCAGTCCTTTATTCTTTAGGATATGCTTATAAAGTTCAGTCTTTGCAGTGATGATGTTCTCTTGGCCCCCGAATTCACCGATGTGAGCATTCCCGATATTGGTGATCAATCCTATGTCAGGATCGGCCAAGGAGCATAAGAATTCTATCTCTTTCAGATGATTCGCTCCCATTTCTATGATGGCGATCTCAGTATCCTTTTTGATTTCAAGGAGCGTCAAGGGGACTCCGATGTGATTATTGAAGTTTCCTTTTGTCGCATGTACCTTGTATTTCTTGGACAATACATCCCGGAGCAACTCTTTGGTGCTGGTCTTCCCATTGCTGCCTGTGATGGCGATGAAAGGGATATCAAGTGAATTCCTATGGAAGACGGAGAGGTCTTGAAGGGCCTTCAACACATCAGATACCATGATGAATCGATCATCTGATGGAGATTGTGGTTCATCTATAACAGCATAGGAGGCTCCTGCTTCGAGTGCTTTGGAAGCAAAGACATTCCCATTGAAACTCTCCCCCTTCAAGGCGAAGAAGATACATTTAGCTTGAATGTTTCTTGTGTCAGTAGAGACTCCGCTGCTCGCAAGATAAAATGAATGAAGGGACGACATTTCCATACACTACAAAAGAAGAGACCCACTGAAGCAATTCAATGGGTCTCTCAATATTTTATCGAACTATCAGAGTCAATAACCGAATCCTCTCGGTGATCCAACGCGATCCATGGCACATCGGAATCCAATCATGGCTGTAGATTGACGTTCATCAAGGAATCTTCTAGTCGCTGGTATCGTGTAATAGATACGGTCAGCCCATGAACCTCCTTTATAGACTCTCGCCCTGTCATTGACCAAGGTAGTCGCACCCCAATCATACATCACATTTCCTTCATCACCTTCCTGATCGTAGAATACGCTGGATGATTTGTCACCATCTACATAGTTTATATAATCAGCCTCACGGTAATTCCTGCGATCTATGTTCTCTTCTACAGTAACGTCTCTTGTTCTAAGCTCACCTGGAGTATTCTCAATGTAATCGGAGATTCCTTTCAAGAGCTGAGCGCCTACTGAGATTTCCTCATTGCCACGGATCAGGTCTATACCCTCTTGTACTTTCTCATCTTTCGCGTCATACTTGCGATCCACATCGAATTGCTTAGCGGCTGCGAGAGTGGTACCTAAACTTTCCATAAATGTCAATTCTTCAGGGCTAAGCTTTCCTTCCGTCTGCTTCCCGAATTGCTCCATGAAATAAAGCACACCATCGATGTCATAGGAAACGAAGTCGAATTTATTCTCTATTCTACCTTCGCTGTTTCTGACCTTGGTTTTGTATACGTTACCACGGAAAGGCCTGAATTCATTCTCATCCTCTGAAGTCAAGGGACGATAAACATCCAATACCCATTCGCTTACGTTACCAGCCATATTGTATAGGCCATAATCGTTGGGAGGGTATGCGTAAACTGGAGCAGTGATGTCCGCATTATCATTCAGATTTCCTGCAACTCCCATATAGTCACCACGTCCTCGAACGAAGTTTCCATTGAAGGTGCCATAAAGGTTGTCTTTAGGGTCGTCATTTCTGACATAGTTACCGTTCCATGGATAGACCTTTCTGTTATTGATTAATTCCTGGAAAGAGTTTCCTACCAAACCATAAGCAGCGAATTCCCACTCGGCTTCTGTCGGGAGTCTGTAACGCGGTAAAAGGACTCCATCCTCTATGCGTACGTTCCTGAATTCATTGTCAGGATTAAGGTCTTCGATACCCTCTACGCGTTTTCCGCTTTCATATTGACCAGCTAGGTATGCATCTGTGCTGAAGTGGTCTTCATTGGCCTGCTGAGGGAAGTGATCGAAAAGTCCTTCACGAATCAGGATCTGCTCATTGACACGGTCTGTCCTCCAAGAACAATAATCCATAGCCTGCAACCAGTTTACACCCACTACAGGATAATCACTGTATGCTGGGTGACGTAAGTAATAATCTACGAAAGGCTCAGTGTAAGCGAGTTTAGTTCTCCATACCAGGGTGTCAGGCAATGCCTTCTTATAGACCTCAGGATAATCTGATCCATAGATGCGGTCTAACCAATAGAGGTATTCACGCCAATCAACATTCCTTACTTCGGATTCGTCCATATAAAAACTGGAGACAGTCACTCTGCGAGGAGTGTTGTTCCAATCATAATTGACGTCATCCACGATGCGGCCCATGGTGAACGTACCTCCTTCAATCAAGATTAGACCAGGGCCTGTCTCTTGTTCAACATAGGGTACATTCTCATAACCTCCATTCCTTGAGTCATTATAGCTCCAGCCAGTAGAATTACTGACTCCTCCGGAACCACATGAACTTAGGATGAATATGCCAAGACTAGCGGTCAGGGCAACTGATAATATCCTTGATGGTGTCATAGTGTGTGTTTTACGCTTGCTCAGTTTGAAAGTTTCATTCTAGAACTAGAAACTTGGGCAGCTTATTGTTCTAAAGCGGCCTCTCTTGTCTCTACACTGCAGTTGATAAGTCAATGACACCTCATGGGAACCACCAGTCTTAGTGGTCAATGGAGAGGTGGTAAGGTCATAGCTATATCCTATCTTAAAAAGGTCAGTCTGTACACCCAGCAGAGCGATGAATGCATCATCGAACCTGTACCAAGCTCCTACCACCAAAGGCCCTTTATTCACATAGAGTCCTATATTAACCTGTTGGAAATCAGCTTGTCTCTGAAAAAGGATGTTCGGGCTGATGGTGGTCTCGGAAAGCGTACGGCTCTTCCCATCTATGGGGATGACGGCTCCTGCATGTCCTGTGAATTTCATAGGAAGCCTGCTGACTCCGAGGATAAGTGACTCATTGGGTTCATTTATGTGATGCACCGCTCCACCGAAGTAGAAACTGTCACTGAATCCAAGAACTCCAGCACTCGCATCAAAGAAACCTACGCTTCCGCCTCGCTCTGTCTCCTGTGTCTGGAAGATGAAACCTCTGCGTGAATCAATTTGATCTCCGAAAGTCAACTTTGACCAATCCAAAGATTTCTGGCTGTAGCTGGCTTGCAATCCGAATTTCAAAGAGAATTTTCTAGAAATAGGTCTTTGGTAAGAGTAGATTCCACTGAAACCTGTAGTGCTTAGGACACCTCTGCCCGCTTCATCCCTCATAGCGATAAAGCCTATTCCTCCAGATAAGGCCTCCACATGTTGGTCATAGCTTGCGCTATAGGTCACGAATGAACCTGGAAGAGACGGCCATTGATTTCTGTATGACAGAACGAATCTCGGGCAACGGGCTGTTCCGGCAAAGGCAGGATTTAGGTAGAGTGGATTAGCATAGAACTGTGTAAATTGAGGGTCCTGACCCTTCATTTCTTCACTGCTCATCATGCATGCTCCGAGTACCAACAGAACTATCAGGGCGTGTTTTCTCATATCGACTACTTGGCTTCTAGCGGTTCCAAGCCTACAATAATACGAAATCAACTTAATCAGCGCTTGTTAAGAGACAATAACTGCGATTTTCAGCCGTTCAATGATTTGCCGGACGCGGGCACCACTTTACGACTTGTTTTACATAGCTTCATGCACAAATCAAATAGAGATTTGAAGACCTTCTTGAATATCTCCAAGCTTTCCCTCCTCACGGCCCTTTGTCTCCCAACTTTACTAGGGGCTCAGGTGAAGTCTGTTTCCCTGGATTGGATAGACCTGCGTAATGGGTCCAAGTCCAAGGCCATTGATTCCCTCGCCTTCGAGGGTGCATCAGCCTATTGGAATGATTTCAAATTGCCCGTTTATGGCACATTGATCCAATTGCCTTCCAACTCGACCAGTGCTGATATCTCGCTGAGGAATCCAAGAGTAGCTGAATTGGGTTCGCATCCTTCACTGAGTGGAGTCAGTATTGAAAGTGACTGGGAGATTAGAAAGACCATGCGTTTTAACAGGGGTGTCCCCATTTTAGAAGTGCAGATATTCCCCATAAGAAAAGCCAGCTCAGGAATTATTGAACGTCTGCTTTCCTTTGAACTCCTAATAAACCCCACGAGGAGCAGCCAAAAAGCTCCAGCAGCCGACTTCGCAGAGCACTCGAAGCTCTCTTCAGGATCATGGTACCGTATTCCTATTGCCAAGGATGGAGTCTATAAGTTAGACCGAGCTTACCTGCAATCCCTCGGAATAGATGTGACCAATGTTTCCCCTTCAGAAATCAATGTCTACGGGAATGATGAAGGAATCCTCCCTTTTCAGAATAATATTCCTAGAGCTGATGACCTGAAGATCAAAAAGATATGGTTTGAAGGAAGCGATGATGGAGTAATAGACGCCTCGGATAAGATTATCTTTTATGCTAAAGGTCCTCATGAATGGCAATATAGTTCGGGGGATGATGAATTCTTGCATACAAAGCATTACTGGAGCCAACAGGCATATTGTTTTATCGGAATAGGTATTGATCCTCCAGCCAGAGTGGAGAATGCTGAGACGATTAATGGAACTGTGACCCATGAGGTCTTTTCTTTCAATGATTACAGTTTCTATGAGAATGATCTATCTAATGTCATCAAATCTGGAAGGAGACTGTCTGGAGAGAAATTCGGACTGAATGGTGAATTGAGCTTTTCGGGTCCTGCCTTTAACTTTGAGAACATTGACACTTCAGTTCCCCTAAAGTTAAGAGCAAGGATGGTGGCCAAGACCATTGGTGCCGCTAATTACAGCTATGTGAATGTGAACTGTAATGGGAATAACATGACCATGAGTATGCAGGGATTCTCTGCAAGTGGGTATACGATAACTCGTTCCAAAGAACAGGTCTTAAGCTTCAACCCCAGTTCAACAAGCCTTCCAGTTAATCTGACCTTCAGTCCGGGAACTGCCGATGCTGAGGGCTGGGTAGATTTCTTAGCATTCAATGTCAGAAGGAATCTCACGCGCACCAGCACCCAAATGCTCTTCAGAGATGTGAATTCGATGGGGAACGGCAACATCGCTCGTTTCCATATCTCTAATATGTTATCAGATCAGACCTTATGGGACGTGACTGATCCCGCTGATCCTCTGAAGATGGCCATGGAGCTTCAAGGTTCAGAGGTGACTTTCATATCAAATGCTCCGTCTGAACTGATCAAGGAATATGCATTGTTCAACTCAGGAAATCTATTGGCTCCTGGAGCTGGGATTGCGGTTCCTAATCAAGATCTTCACGCTTTGGGCGAGAACGACATGGTCATCCTCACTGCACCACCGTTCCGCAGCGCGGCTGAGAAATTTGCCACCTTACATAGGAATGAGGGCCTTGAAGTTGCTGTGGTAGAGCCGCAGCAGGTATACAATGAGTTCTCAAGCGGAGTTCCTGATATCACGGCCATCAAATGGCTTATGAAAATGCTCTATGACCGTGCAGGGACTGATGATGCAGCCCGTCCTGATTACCTCTTCTTGATAGGGGACGGAAATTATCTGCAGACAAATCTGGATCCACAAGGCTCTCCGTATTTGCTCAGCTATCAATCTGAAGAATCCAATAGCCTCACAGGTTCATATATAACCGATGACTATTTCGGATTATTGGATGACGGAGAGTCCGATGGGTCTAATGGCTCTTTGGATATAGGTATAGGAAGGCTCCCGGTGACCAGTCTGCAGCAAGCGGATGATATGTATCAGAAAGCAGTAAGATACATCTCGAACAACACAGGTGTGGTGAACGGAAATTGCCAAGAAAATAGCAGTTCAAGCTTCGGAGATTGGAGAAATAAGATAGTGTTCGTGGGAGACGATGAAGACAACAATACCCACATGTTCCAATCGAACAGTGTATCCAATATCATGGAGGATGTCGATCAGGATTATATCGTCAAGAAAATCTTCCTTGATGCCTATCTTCAAGATGCGACCTCTGGGGGTGCTCGCTATCCTCAAGCGGCTGATGACATAAAAAGAGCCATTCAGAGCGGAGCGCTTGTGCTCAGCTACACAGGTCATGGAGGTGAGATAGGCTGGGCGCAAGAAAGGGTATTGGATGTACCTACTATCCAAAGCTTCAGTAATTCCAGGGCAATGCCAGTGATATTTACAGCTACCTGCGAGTTCTCCCGATTTGATGATCCAGGAAGGACTTCAGCTGGCGAGCTATGTCTCTTGAACCCTAATGGGGGCGCCATAAGTATGCTGAGCACCACACGCTTGGTGTACTCTAGCCCTAATTATAAGCTAAGTCAATCTTTCTTTGACTTAGTCATGAGAAAAGATGAAGTCGTATTCGAATGTCCTGATTTTGCTGAATTGAATGGCACATTTGGATTCACCAATGGATTGAGGATGGGAGATCTTATCCGTGCTTCAAAAGGCTGCACAGATGGAGCTAATAAACTGAATTTCAGCTTATTAGGAGACCCTGCATTGGCATTGAGCTATCCTGAGATGAAGGTGGTAATTGATAGTGTACTGAACATCGCTGGAAATCCTATTGACACTATAAAGGCCCTTCAAAGAGTGCGGGTCGTTGGGCACGTAGAAGACGTTCTTGGGAATCACTTGGATTCATTTGATGGTCAAGTGGAGCCAAGTATCTATGACAAAGCACAGGCCATAGAAACCTTGCAGAATGACGGTGGAGCTACATTCACATTCCAGTCAAGAGATAACCTCATATATAAGGGGAAAGCTACAGTCACTGATGGGGATTTCCAATATCAATTCATAGTGCCTAAGGACATCAGCTATGTCAATGGACAAGGAAAGTTCTTCCATTACGCGGTCTCAGATAATACAGATGCCAAGGGTTCCAGGTCGGATATCTACGTAGGTGGAACGGATGCTACGGCATCGGCCGATGGGCAAGGGCCTCAAGTGCAACTTTTCATGGATGATGAGGCCTTTGTTTCAGGAGGTCTGACCAATGAGACACCGGTGCTGCTAGCTAAGATTTTCGATGAGAACGGGATCAATACCGTTGGAAATGGAATAGGCCATGATATCACAGCCACATTGGATGGTAATACAGCTTCACAGATTGTATTGAATGAATTTTATGAAGCCGATCTGGATTCGTATCAAAGTGGTGTTCTGAGATACCCATATGCTTCCATGGAGGAAGGCGAGCATAACTTGAAGTTCAAGGTCTGGGACATCTATAATAACTCTACAGATATAGAAATTGACTTCGTGGTAGAGAAAAAAGAGGATCTAGTTCTTGACCATGTGATGAACTATCCAAATCCCTTCACCACCAATACCCGCTTCATGTTCGAGCATAACAGAAGCTGTGAGACCTTGGACGTACAGGTCCAAATCTTCACGGTTGGCGGCCGATTAGTAAAAACTTTGCAACGCTCGATCGATGTTCAACGTATGATGGAGGACCCATTGACCTGGGATGGTCGGGATGAGTATGGAGACCGCTTAGGAAGAGGTGTATATATGTACCGACTGAAAGTGGTCACCCCAGAGGGACAGAAACAAGAAGTATTCGAAAAACTGGTCATCTTATAA
>Ga0335396_10001509_pt1 | contig 29671 bp, 23 predicted proteins | sample FRY02_FD_205743 | JGI IMG/M metagenome (GOLD analysis project Ga0335396, IMG submission 205743) | Freshwater microbial communities from Lake Fryxell liftoff mats and glacier meltwater in Antarctica - FRY-02 (spades assembly) (version 2) | ecosystem: Environmental > Aquatic > Freshwater > Ice >... | reverse complement strand
CAAAGTTCACAGTTCCTGTGCGAGTCATGTATTTTGATTGCGCATTGGTCAGCTGTACAAATCCGAGTACAATTGCCAAAAGGATAATTTTTTTCATATATTTTTTAGTTAATAAGTTCACTTCTATTTAATATAACATCCAACAATTTGCCTGTACAAATGCCTTTAATGGTTAGCAAATCACCAACTTTTATCGCTGCCGCGCCATCCTCAGATTCAAATTCACACATCACACCAAAAACAATATCGTCCGTTTCGAAAATCACCGCCGGCAAACCGTTTTCGTTGCTCTTTACTTCTTTGATAATGCCCGTTACTTCAATCACTTTGTTTAAATATAGCCCGTTGGCAGCGTCCTCATCCATTTCAAAGGCAGTGAATAGTTCATTCGCCGGGATAGTGAGATCAGTAGACATACTTTCTATTTTTTCTACAGGTTTGAACCAAAGGTAAGTACCCGCACCCGCTCCAATCAACCCTAAAACTAGGGCAAACAAGATTGTTTTTTTGAGATTTGTGTTTTTCATAGTAGTTTATTGAATAAGACCTTGATTGGCCCACGCCTTTATCTTGGTTATGTTGCAATCACTTAATCGGTTTCCTGGCGGCATGGCAGCAACACCTGAGCTATGACTTATCACAGCCTGCAACTTCCCAATACTCGCTTGCTCTGCTACCTGATTGTAATTGGTAAGCAACAAACCTCCGCTGGGATTACTTCCACTGTGACATCCAATGCAATTGTTGCTTATTATTGGCGCAATGTGAGCAGCATAACTCATGTTTAAAGTGTCGCAAGCCCCTTGAATATCTAAACAGCTCTTGTTTTGGGCGCCTTGTTCTATCCAGCGCCTGATAAGCGTTATTTTATCAGAGCTAAGTCGTTGATAGGGGGGTTGCGGCATGCGTTTATCATCACGGGATGCTGTGAGCACTTCGTAAAAGTCGCTGTTGTTGGGATCACCTGGCTTTACCTTTCCGCTTTGCATCACACTGGCGTAGCTTGTTAGTTGAATGCCATCGGCTTTGGTTTGTGCATCGTGACAACCACTCATGGCACAATTACTCACAAGGATGGGCAATACATCGTTCACAAAATAGACAGTATCAGGGTTACAAGGTAAGCCGGATGAAATGGGACCATCCGCAGGATTATAACCAGCTGGGTAAATGGGGCTGTGTGTGCAGCTTGTCCCAAATAATAAAAAGCCAAGAATATTGTAGAATGCTTTTTTTGTCATGGTTAATGAATGGGTTAAAGGTGATTTATTAGTTTAACCGACGAAATTTTATGATGCTGAATACTTGTTATTTCAACTTGAAGCCGTGAAATATTGGGTTGTGCTTTAACCTTCGAGCCATTTCTTAAAAGCCGAGGCTCTTTCCGTGCTTACCACAAGTTCAGCTTTGACTGGGGGTTTTAGTTGTAATACCACCCTAGAGCGGCTGTACATTTCCATGTTTTTGATGGCTTTTACGTTTACGATAACTTTCCGATTTATCCTAAAAAACTGTTTAGGATCGAGCATGGCATCAAGCTGTTCTAGATTTTGGTCAGCTGCTAACTGCCTACCATCAAAAGTACAAAGCATACAAACCCTTTCTTCTACGTAAAAGGCAGCAATATCTGCTATGTCAATGGCTTTGATGCTGTTACCAAACTTTATAACTAAGCGCTTCTGAAAGGCCCCATTACCTAGGTTGAACAAATGCGATAAAGCTTGAAAATCTGGTGCAATGCCTTTTGAAAGCTGTTTAAATTTCTCTATTGCGGCTTCCAAACGTTCCTCATTTATTGGTTTGAGCAAATAATCAATGCTCAAATGCTTGAATGCTTCCAAGGCATATTCATTATGTGCAGTCGTAAAAATGACAGGCGTTTTATTGTTTGTTTTTTCGAATATCTCTAGACTTAACCCATCACCCAACTGTATATCAGCGATAATTAAATCTACTTTCGGCGGATCAATGCCAAACCAAGAAAGTGCGCTTTCAACGCTATCCAGTTTAGCCACCAGCTCAAGGGGCTTTTGCACTTTCAAAAGTAGTTTCTCCATGCGTTGCATGGCTAATGGTTCGTCTTCTATGAGTACAATTCTCATACAGCTAAAATTAATGGTAAATGAACTTGAAAATAGATGTCGGTGGCTTCAATGGTTAGATTTTCTTTGAATAAAGTTGTGTAACGCTGTTCGAGGCTACTTAAGCCAAAGCCTGTGGAAGGTTCTGATTGCGCTTTTGGCTGTAGATTATTTCGTACAATTACGTGTTTTATAGTACTGGATATTTCAATATTCAGCGGTTTTTGAGTACTGATCGCATTGTGTTTGATTGCGTTTTCTACCAATAATTGTAAACTCATTGGCATCACCATTTTTTTGAACGCCTCAGGGGGTATATCAATATTGATTCTCAAATTAACTCCAAACCTTTGCTGCTGCAAATAAATATAGGCCTCCACTAAAACCAATTCTTCTTTCAAGGTGATTAAATCGGTGTCTTTATAAGTGAGCACCGACCTAAACAAGGCAGCTAGATTTTCAACATAGGTGCTGGCTAATTTTTGATCTTCATCTATGAGTGCTAGGAGGGTATTGAAGGAATTGAATAAAAAATGTGGCGAGACTTGACTCTTCAGCAATTCGTATTGGGCCCTGATTTGTTCAACTTTGGCGTTCTCAGCACTTTTGCGTTTATGCTCTCTACCGTTAAAATAAAGGCGGGCGAGCACTCCTGTGAAAATGAGTAATATTAAAGCAAACCACCAGCGGGTATAAAACGGCTTTTTAATTGTGAACCCGTAAGAAGTAGCTTGCGCCAGATTGAAATCAGGATATAAACTACTTTCAACTAATAGTTGATATGTGCCAGGCTGTAAGCCTTGTATGTAAATTTCTTTTTTGGTTGTGCCAACCCATTCATCATGTAAGCCCACGAGCTTGTAGCGCATGAAAACAGCATCTGGAGCACCTCCCCAAAGCGAAGTGAGGTTAAATGAGAGCGCATTTTTACTTGGCTCAAACACGGAATCAAATTTTTGATGATGGTCGGGATCATTAAGTTGAATACCTAAAGCGGGGGCTTCGTGTAGCTTTAGAATAGCTAAATCTAGGCTGATTACTCCTTCCTTTGTACCTACCCAGAGTTTACTGCCTTTTTTGAAAAGTGCATTCGTTATACCTTCTGTAGCCTGAAGGCCATAAAGTCTGTTAATGCTGAGGGTATGTAGATAGTTTAAATCTGATTGTTCTATGCCCTCGGTGCTGCTTAGCAAGAGTTGGTTTAAGTGGGTGGCCATAGAGGTGATTTCAACTTTTGAATGCACTGATTGTGCGGGCGAAAGCCTTAATTCACTACCATCTAACTTAAAAAGACCACGATCTAAAGTACTCAGCCAAATGGCGCCACTTTGATCTTCAGCAATGGTGGTTACAATGCGGAAATTGCCGCTTATACTTTCCTTAAATTGTCGAAATCGGTTAGAAACGTACATAAAGGCGCCCATGCCATCTGTACCAATCCACAAACGGTCCTTAGAGTCCACAAATACTTGATAAATGTAAAAGCTGCCAGGCCCCGAATTATCAGTTTGCTTAAAGGCGGACACAAATTTGCTGGGTGCTCTCACATCAAGGTCCACTGCATACAATCCACCTAAAGTACCTAAATAGAGCGTTTTTTGATTTTTACTTGCCGCCATGCTAAAAACATTGGCATTGTGAAGTCCCTGCACGGCGCCGACTTTTAGGAGTTTTCCTGAGTTGTAGCAATACAAACCCTGACCAAAAGTGCCAATCCACAATCGGTTCTGCTGGTCAAGATGCAGCGAAAGCACATTTAGTGCTGCCGTACCTTGCAACAGTTCATATCGGTGTTCATGCACATCCCACGCAAAAAGGCCAATGCTCGTACCAACCCACATAGTACCGTTCGGTTGTTCAAGAAGACTTTGAACCTGCATTGCAGGAGGAAATGTATATAAACGCAGAGCAACTTGGCTGGATACCACTCCAAATTGAGTTGAAAGCCATATAAAGCCGTTGTCATCAAATAAAAAGTCATCAATGCGGAGTGCCTTGCTGTTAAAAGAAAAGGGGAAGTGCGTTGCTTTTTGATCTTCCTTTAGAATTGTCCAGAGATTTCCAGCTTCATCCAAAGCCCAAACCTTGCCATGTTTAATTACAATTTTCACCAAGCCCAATCCAGCTCCAAGCCTTATAATCGCCGTATTCTCTAGCTTACTAATTCCTCCGGATTGAAAAGCCACCCACAAATTGGAACTGTCTGAACCCAACGAACCAATGAGCAAGTCTTTCGTGGGATGCTGTCGGATGGACTTTTTTTCGTCCTTAAAGCTGATGCTAACCAAACCTTGGTCTGTTCCAACCCAGATCTTGCCAAGGTAATAATGAAGATCAGAAATGCTTATGTCAGGCATGCCGTCTGATTTATCAAAACGAAAAAGACGGTTTTTAGTCCAGCAATATAATCCATCCCCCAAACTGGCTACCCATAATTGGCCATTTACACTCAAAATCTTACTGATACCTGCCTTTATCTGGCCTTCCTCTGGTTCGAATAGTGTAAAGCCGTCGTCCTGTTGGTTCCAAAGCCGGCCGGATGCAGTACCGAGCCACATTTTTTTATTGTGCGTGCCTAAGGCTGTAATTTCTTCTGAATCGGGTAGCTGGGCATATACATCCCAATTGTTCCCATCAAAGCGTCTAACCACATTGTCTTGGGCGTGAAAAAGATAGCTTTCGCAGGTCTTAAAAAGTATGCCGCCGCGCATTTCAACAGATGCATCCGCAGGGGCAAACAGGCGCGTGGGTATTTGTTGGGCCATGCTGAGTTGCATGGAGACGATTAAAAACAGGAGTATAAGTGCAGTAAAAGCCTTTCGCATCACGGCTCTAACACTCCTGTAACTTTAACTTGAATTTCTTCTGCGATTTTTTGATAAACAATCCGAGGAATCGCAATGTCATGATCCTCGAGCAGTATGCTAAAGTTGCTTTGGAAGGTGATTAAACCGTCTTTCACTTCAATTTGAACTTTTAGGATGCGTTCCTTTTTCTGACCATGAATATCGAGCATCCCTTTAGCACGCACCTGATACAGTCCGTTTTTTTCTGGATCAAAACCATCTATGAGTTTTGCGCTAAAAGTTGTTTTGGAGTATTTGTGAATTTCTAAATAATTCTCAAAGAAGTGTTCTTGTTGCAAAGGACTGTTGAAGCCCTTGAAGCCGTCATTTTTCACGTAAATAAGCAATTGCTGCTTTTCTAAGTCAATTACGCCGGTAACCGACTTGTTGTTAGCCTTGATGAGTTCCAAGGGCGCTTCAGATACAAACGCTATACTGGTTTCTTTGAGAAGTAATTTTTGGGAGTGGCCAAGTTGCGGGAAATTGATCAACAAAAGAGTAAACCAAAACCAGATATTTAGTACAGCGCTACTCTTATAATGTTCCGAACAGGAATCCATATACCACCCTTTAAGCAAACTTTGTGGGTGTCGCAGGACCATACAGTAGGTTGCACCATCCATTCACCCTCTAAAGCCCTAAAATACAACCTTACTTTTACATGGCCCTTTTTTACGATAATAGCCAGCAAAATAAAAGGCAAATAAGAATTACCACTGAACACGTAATTGCAATGACTGAATGGATAAAAAATCTTCAGAAGGCGGTTTGATCTTATTTTTTCTTGCCAATAGCCTTGGTTTGTTGTTGCTGTTGAGCTGCTTTGCTGATCGATTCCAGTCTTTCTTGAAATTTCGAGCGTTTTACGGGCTTTTTCTTGTTTTCTTGGATTTTGCGGTGAATGGCATCTTCGTCAATTACAAAACGACGCACCGCCCATTGCTGCGTAAAGGTAATCATGTTGGCTAAGAAGTAATAATAGCTCAATGCAGACGAATAGCTGTTTAAAACAGGTAAAAATACCAAGGGCATGATGTAACCGATGTACTTCATTTGACCTGTTGCACCGGTCATTTGGTTGTTCATGCGGGTGTAAATAATGGTGGAAACCGTCATCAATAAAGTAAACAAGCTTACGTGCGCACCATAAAAAGGAATGGTGAATGGCAAGTCTAAAATGGAGTCGTAACTTGACAAGTCATCCGCCCACAAGAAAGGTTGCTGCCGCAGCTCGATGGAGGCAGGAAAGAAGTTAAACAGGGCAATAAGGATTGGAAACTGCACCAAAAGCGGAAAACATCCTCCCAATGGATTTACACCCGCTTTTTGAAAGAGCTTCATTTGTTCTGCCTGTATTTTTTGTGGTTCCTTTTCGTACTTGGCCTTGAGTTCATCAATTTCAGGCTTGAGTACCTTCATTTTGGCTGCCGACAAATAAGATTTGTACGTCAAGGGGAAAAGTAAAACCTTAAATATGAGGGTCAATATAAATATGATCAAACCATAGTTTAAGCCAAACGAATCAAGCCAATTGAAAGTAGTTATAACGAATAACCGATTCACCCAGCCAAAAATGCCCCAGCCCAACGGAACTTGCTTTTCTAATCCTAACTCAAAAGCTTTAAGGGTTTGGAAATGGTTTGGACCAAAATAAAAGTCCATGCCGTAGGTTTCCGTAGCCGTATGTTTGATCGGGAGCACCAAATCAGCAGCATATTCCGCCACTTGTGTTTCGGAGGTAAGCGGGCCGCCACTGATGCTGCCTTCTTCAAAAGATTCACGTGCGATGAGACTCGCGACGAAGAACTTTTGCTTGAACGATACCCATTTAACTAGATTTTTGAGGTCTTTTGAGTCATCTGTGGTAATGGTGAGGTAATCGGGACTGTCGTTTAGGTATTTGTAATAAATATCAAGCACCTTTCGCTGGTCTTCAATGTCCTTCTCCTGTGAAGGGGTATTCATAGACCAATTCAACTTGGTATAGCTTATGTTAGAGGCTAAAATTTGTTCCATGCCAACTAAACTCACTTCATGGCCAACCAAATAGCTGTTTGATCGAAGTGTGTAATTGTGTTGGATGTAGCTTTTATCGTCGAGTGTCAAACGAAAACTCAGCGAGCTATCGGTTTTGTTCACCACGCTGAAATATAAGTCAGCCGTTTCAACCGTTCGCCCGCCAGCCGAATAGCTGTAAGAATAACGTGATTGCCCCTGTTCGAAAAGGAGCAAAGGCTCTCTAGAATAATTAGTGAATTCTTTCAATTCCACTTCATCTACAGCGCCCCCTTTGGTATTTAAACGAAGGATAAGCAAGTTGTTTTCCAAAGTGATTTGCTCTTGATTGCCACTTGCAAATGGCGCAAATACGCCAAAATTAGCAACTGTAGCAGCTTCTGACAAGCTATCCCCGATTAAGGGCGCGGACTCAACGGTTGGCGTTGAATCAATGCTTAATTCAATTTGCGGGCTCGTGGGAGCACTGTCTTTGACCGGAGGATCTGGTAAAAAGAAAATATTAAACACCAATAGAATGATGCCGATTAAGAAAAGTCCAACGATGGAATTACGATCCATTTATTTCAATTTAAGGCTGCAAAACTAATCAAATACCTACTTTATCGCTTGTTTTTTTAGCAATACTCTTAGATTGTTTTACAAGGGTATAAGGAATGGTGTTCATGGCTGCTTTGATGAAGCCAATAAATAGGGGATGGGGATTTACTACGGTACTTTTATATTCTGGGTGGAATTGTGAAGCCACAAACCAAGGATGGTTTTTAAGTTCGATCATTTCTACCAAGTTTTTACTAGGATACAAACCACTGAAAATCATATCGCTTTGCTGATACAGTTCTGCATAGGCATTGTTGAATTCGTAGCGGTGGCGATGGCGTTCTTTCACCTGACTTTGCTCGCCATAAGCTGCATAAGCCTTGCTGCCTTTTTTGAGCTTACAAGGATAAGAACCTAGGCGCATGGTGCCACCTTTTTCAGTTACTTGCTTCTGCTCCAACATCAGGTCAATTACAGGGTGTGGCGTAGCCGGATCCATTTCACTGGAATTAGCTCCTTTTAAACCCAGAACATTGCGACCAAATTCGATCACTGCGCATTGCATGCCTAAACAAATACCAAAAAACGGAATGTTGTTTTCGCGAACATATTTAATAGCTTCAATTTTACCTTGCCAACCACGTTGGCCAAAGCCAGGGGCAACCAACACGCCGTCGAGGTCGGCCAAATGTTCTTTAGCGTTGTCTGGCGTAAAGACTTCGGAATGAATCCATTTGAGATTTATTTTGCACAGATTGGCTGCACCGGCATGTAGAAGGGCTTCGTGAATGGACTTATAACTGTCTTTGAGCTCCACATATTTACCAACCAAGCCAATGGAGACTTCAGTTTGCGGCTTTTTCATGTGATTCAAAAACGCCTTCCATTCTTCCATTTCAGCTTCACCTTCAGCGGGAAGTCCGAGTTTGCGCAAGGTAATTTTATCGAGGCCTTCTTTTTGCATCAAAAGGGGCACCTCATAAATGGTACTAGCATCTTTAGCTTCGATTACAGCTTCAGGACGTACATTGCAGAATAGACCCACTTTTTTGCGAATTTCTTTGTTCAAAGAATGCTCGGTGCGACATACTAGGATATCCGGTTGCACACCTAACTCTAGCAACATTTTGACAGAGTGCTGAGTTGGTTTTGTTTTTAGCTCACCAGCGGCACTTAAATAGGGTATCAGGGTGAGATGAATAACCAAACAGTTATTTTCGCCAAGCTCCAAACGTAATTGACGCAGACTTTCAATGTAGGGGAGAGACTCAATATCACCTACGGTTCCACCTATTTCAGTGATAATGATGTGGTACTTACCGCTTTTACCCAAAATCTGCATCCGCCGTTTGATTTCGTCGGTAATGTGAGGGATCACCTGGACTGTTTTACCCAAATAATCACCTTTACGCTCTTTTTCAATCACGGTCTGATAAATTCGACCAGTAGTTACGTTGTTGGCTTGTGAAGTCGGGACATTTAGAAAGCGCTCATAGTGACCCAAGTCGAGGTCGGTTTCTGCACCATCGTCAGTAACGAAGCACTCTCCGTGTTCATAGGGGTTGAGCGTGCCCGGATCAACGTTAATATACGGATCGAACTTTTGAATGGTAACCGAATAGCCACGGGCTTGGAGAAGTTTAGCGAGGGAAGCTGAGATGATTCCTTTACCTAACGACGACGTTACGCCACCCGTAACAAAGATGTATTTTGCTGACATGCTTGAACCTTGTGTACGGGATACAAAGATAGGGATAAGGAACGGGCTTGCCGAAATTTTCTATAAAAACTAAGAGGTTTATTCTAAGTAATTAGGCCTCAGTACTTTTTACGTTTTCTTCTTGAAATGGCTCCACAATTAATACAAAGCGCTCTTGTCCAGTTACTTCCACCTTTTGGCCTTGGTCAATCCATCCAAAAGTAGCTTTTGCCTCGTAGGACATGCCGTTGATTTCAATTTTACCGCTAGGGCGTAAAGGGGTAAGAGTCATGGCAGTTGTCCCTACGAACTCCGGATGCCTTTGAGCAATTACATAGCCCTCGTCAGTGCTTTGGGTGCTATTGAGAATGAGCTTGCGCAGGGGTCCTTGTTGTAAAATTTTCTCTCCAAAGAGCAAAGCTATTGTGAGGACGGTGGCAAAAGGAATCAAAACAACTGCCAACGCTTCAACCACGCTGGTGCCGGCTGGATTGGCGATTTCAAAGTCAAATCCATCGTTTTCAAGCAACGCACTCACCAGCGAGAACAGCAAAAGAGAAATACCCGCAATGCCAGCCACGCCAAATCCTGGGATGACAAAAATTTCGACCGCCAGCAAAATTAGGCCTGCCAAAAACAAGAGAATTTCCCAGTTCGCGGCCAATCCTTCCAAATAAAGGGGTGCAAAATAAAGGGTAGCTGCGAGGATGGAGGCTGCGAGCGGAAAGCCCACGCCCGGACTTTGAAGCTCAAAGTAAATGCCGCCAATTATGATCAAAATTAGAACACCGCTGATTGCCGGATTGATGAGCCAGTTAATCGCACGGTCAGTTGCAGTAAGCTTTTGCTCCACCAAAGTGTAAGCCTCAACACCTGCTAATGCCAAAACCTCCTCAATACTTTCAGCTTCACCATTGCAATAGCCGTTTTGCATGGCTTCGGTACTAGTAAAGGTCAGTACCTTGCCAGAATCAATAACCCCAGGGATAAAGACCGATGGATCGACCATGGCTTCAGCGATTTTTGGGTCGCGCCCAGTACTTTGAGCGGTGGCGCGCATCGTAGAACGCATGTAAGATTGGTACTTATCGGGGACAACTTCGCCGGTTTGATTAACAACCGTTGCTGCGCCAATGCTAGCACTTCTGCGCATGTAAATGCTGTCACAAGCTATAGAAATTAAGGCACCAGCGGAGGCTGCGTTGTTATCGATAAAAACGAGTACAATGGGTTTGGCGTTTAGGAGCTTGGTACGAATGCTATCGGCCATGTCCACCAATCCGCCGTAGGTGTTCATGTGGATGAGGATATAGTCGGCACCCATCGCCTCGGCCTCTTCAACTGCTAATTGGGTATTGCGCCACGCAGGCGGACCAATTTCTTGTTTGATGTTGAATTTATAAACGAGCTGCTTTTCCTGCGCAATTGAAAGCAAAGGAAGGAGCGCAATAACGATTAAGGTAATTAGCTTTTTCATGCGTTCGCAAGTTACTTAATGTTGGGCTTGAAAGGGATATTAATGGGCCGGTAGCTGTAATTTTTCCCATTCGAATAACTGGCCAGGATCACCACGACGAGTAGGAGCATAGGCATCGTGACCAACTACAGTTTTTAAACTTTTTTGAAAATCAGGCAATTCCTTTTCAATCTTATCAAGTAGTTGTTTCAAAGCTTCGTATTGTGCTTCGGTAAAACCTTTGTCTGCCTCGTTGATCCACTCGTACTTCTTTACTCCTAATAATACCATTTCTGAGGCAGTGCCGATGGCCATCATTTCTATACCAATAGACCGACTGTTTAAGGCATTTTCGTGATGTGGAGCATGGACTAAACGACCTTTTCCTGCGTGAAAAGCCACTCTGTTGTGAGGGACTAATTGATAGATGTTACCGTCTCGATCTATGAGGTAATGCGCAGAAAGTTTGTATTTAACAAATATATCGATGATGGCAGCCAGTTCGTAGGGTGCTTCTGGCTTTAGCAAGGCATTGCTGATGTAGTGCAGCATTACGTGCGTAATTATACCCGATCGGGTTGCTGAGCAATGAAGAGGTAAGGGTTGTTGTTTGATTTCTTGTGCCTGTAGGGTTGAGGCAGCCAGCCAAAAGACGAAAAAAGCTAGTACACGCATTTGTAGTTTTTGTATTCAAATAGCCGCAATCCAGTTTGCTGCTCCAGCCAATACATGAAACGACTTTTTAGTGTCCATCGTGCTTGGGTGGGATCAAAACTGAACGCCCAATTTTGATCATTGATCCGTTTTTGCATCACAGAGGGATGAGTGCCGCGAAAATGCTTCAGAATGTCGATTTGGCTGTAGTCAAAGTCCTTTACCTTTGCGATTTCTTTTTCCATCCAGAGGTCGTCGTGCCACATTTTGTGAAATGATTGCTGTTTGGCTTGCTGTAATTCCGGGTGTTTCACCCAGCCATAATGATAGATTGAAGCTGGAACCGCAGCAACCGCAAGTTTTTCACCGTCCTTTCGAAAGCCTTGGGCATCGCGATAAGACTTTATTCGCTTATCGTTCCTAATGACTCGAATTTCCTTGCGGTACCATCGTCGGCTCGCACCCACGTAGTCATAAGAACCATAAAAGTGAGTGTAGTCAAATAAAAGACCGTCTATTTCAGTCTTATCCTGATAAAAGGCCATGGCATTTTTTACCGTATCAACGTATTTCTCGTGCAACACTTCATCGGCTTGGATATAGAAGGCCCAGTCGGCTTCAGGTCGGATGAGTTGGAAGGCTTTATCGGTTTCAGCCGCTAAAACGCGGCCACCTTCCCTAAGCTTGTCATCCCAAACAGATCTTTCTATCCTGATTTTCGAGTCTTGAATGTTTTGAATGAGTGCCATCGTATCGTCATCAGATTGACCGACCAAAACTACTACTTCATCGCATAAGGGTAAAATCGAACGAATGGCTTCCACAGCTGGGTAGTCGAACTTAATTGCATTGCGGATGATGGTGAAACCACTAACGAACATTTTTTGTACGATTGAGTTGAAAGAGCATTTGGTATTTGTGAAAGGTGTAGCGGGCATTCCCAACCGCGATAAGCCAACCTGCTCTGCCGTCTAAAAACCCTAATTGCAGCAAATAGCCTTTGAACCAACGAAAAGCGGCTTTGTAGAAGGGGGTGAAAATAGTAGAGATTTTTGTTTGTTGGTGCATTGCATGCGCAGCTGACTTGGCGAATTTAGCATTTTGAATTTCGAAATCGCCTTCTTTGTCGTAAGTATAATGCAAAAGGTCGCCGTTTAAATGTTGTACCACACTTCCTGGCAACAAAATAATTTTATCGTGCGGATTTAGCCCTCCCCAACGGCCTTTGTGCTTTTTGAATAACCGGATTTTTTTATCCGGATACCATCCTCCATGCTTGATCCATTGTCCGCAAAAATTATTTAAGCGGTTTGTACTGAAGGCGTCGGGAGGTGAAACTGCTTTTTTCGCATTTAAGACGCTCTGTTGCAAGAGTGGAGATAGGCACTCATCTGCATCGATCGATAAAATCCAATCGTAGGAAGCTAAAGCTGTTGCACGGTTCTTTTGCTCTATGTGCCCATCAAAGGCGTGATAGGTACATTTGGCACCAAAACTCTTGGCAATAGAAAGCGTTTCATCTGTACTGCCAGAATCTAAAATAATGATTTCATCCGCAACTATAAGGAGGGAATCGATACAACGAGCTATTTTTTCAGCCTCGTTGAAACAAATGATGGTGGCACTAATTTGCATGATTTCTGTCAAATTTCATGAATGACAACATAGAATTCAAACGTCTAGACTATTTTTGTGGTATTATGTGGTATAAAAACATCCTCGAAACCATTGGCAACACCCCTATGGTACAATTAAATAAAGTTGTGGGATCAACGCCGGCAACTATTTTAGCAAAGGTAGAGACTTTTAATCCAGGTCATTCCACCAAAGACCGAATGGCGTTAAAAATGGTTGAAGATGCTGAAAAGGCTGGTATACTTAAGCCGGGTTTCACCATCATCGAAGGCACGTCTGGTAACACGGGCATGGGACTAGCCATGACTGCCATCGTAAAAGGATATAAGTGTATTTTCACCACTACAGACAAGCAGTCCAAAGAAAAAGTAGACGCATTGCGTGCTTTGGGAGCGGAAGTAATTGTTTGTCCTACCAATGTAGACCCAGAAGATCCCCGTTCTTACTATTCTGTTTCATCGCGTTTAGAGAAAGAAACCCCTAATTCTTGGAAAGCTAATCAGTACGACAATCTTTCTAATCGCCAAGCTCATTACGAAAGCACTGGGCCTGAAATTTGGGAACAAACCGAAGGCAAAATAACACATCTGGTGGTGGGTGTTGGTACAGGCGGTACTATTTCGGGTGTATCGCGATATTTGAAGGAGAAAAATCCGAATATTCAGGTTTGGGGCATTGATACCTATGGATCAGTATTTAAGAAATACAAAGAGACAGGCATTTTTGACAAAAATGAAATTTATCCTTACATCACAGAGGGTATAGGAGAAGACTTTTTACCCCAGAACGTTGATTTCAGCCTCATTGACCACTTCGAAAAAGTGACCGATAAAGACGCAGCCATCTATACCCGCAGAATTGCCCGGGAAGAAGGGATTTTTTCAGGAAATTCTGCAGGTTCTGCCATTGCCGGACTCGTACAGATGAAAGATCGCTTAAAGTCTGGGGATGTTGTAGTGGTTATATTTCATGATCATGGCACGCGCTATTTGGCTAAAATGTTTAATGATGATTGGATGCGCGAACGGGGCTTTATTGTTCCTGAAGTAAAACGTGCCATTGATTGTATCAGCAATCGCTTGCATCTACCTATGGTGATGGTGGAAGCAGAACAAACCATAGGTGAAGCCATGCACAAAATGATGCATTTCAACATCAGCCAAATGCCCGTTAAACTGGGCGATAAATTTGTGGGCTCTATCACAGATCACGTGCTTTTGAGCAGACTGGTAGATGAACCTAATCTCCGTTCCAAAAAGGTGAGTGAGGTGATGCAAGAACCTTTTGCCTTGGTTGATAAAGACTTACCCGTGTCTAAATTGGCCGGCTTGATGGATAAAAAGAGGGGAGCAGTGTTGGTTCAAATTGACCCAGAAACTATTCAAATCATCACCAACCACGACATCATCAAAGCATTGTCTTAGACAATATGTCTAATAAAACCTTTGTGGATCAATTAGGGAGGGAAGTTGTGCTTCGGAATTTTCCTCCCACACGTATTGTTTCTTTAGTGCCGTCACAGACAGAGCTCCTACATGCCTTTGGCCTAGAAGAGGAAGTGGTGGGCATTACGAAATTTTGCATTTTCCCAAAAGAGTGGTTCAAAAGCAAAAAGAGGGTTGGAGGCACAAAAAACGCAAAAGTTGAAGACATCATGGCTTTGAAGCCAGACTTAATTATAGCTAATAAAGAGGAAAATGATAGGGGTACCATTGAATTGTTGCAACAATTTTGTCCTGTTTGGATAAGCGATGTACGAGGTTTGGATTCAGCATTAGATATGATTCATAAGCTTGGAATGTTAACTGATCGGTCGGTGGAAGGCAAACGTATTCATTATGAAATCCAACAATCCTTTCTCTCTATGCGGACTGTTTTGGAAGGAAAGCGCGTACTATATGCCATTTGGAGGGATCCTTGGATGTTTGCAGGATCTGATACTTTTATTAATGACATCCTGAGCCGAATGGGTGCAATAAACGTGATTGAAAAGAAGGAAGGTCGGTATCCTGTGGCTGATTTGAATGCAGTTAAGGATTTTAGGACAGATTTAATCCTGCTTAGTTCTGAACCATTTCCATTCAAGCATAAACACATTGAAGAGCTTCGTTTTGCAGGTATTAGCTCGGCTGTGAAAATTGTAGATGGCGCCTTCTTTTCGTGGTATGGTAGCCGTTTGTTAGAGACTGTTGGTTATATCCACAATTTTTTCAAGCATAAATAAATTTATTTAGGCACACTTTAGACTTGCTTTTAGACAAGTATTTTTTGCATATTCTACGTTTTTTTTGGTTAACGTATAGTTTAGTCCATATTTTTATATGTAATAATTACTTTACTATGAAATTAAACATGTACAAATTACTACTTGTTGCGCTATGTGCAACAATGGTTACCCATTTAAATGCGCAGAATAAATCTGCTTACCAACAACCAAACAAGTGGACATTAGGCCTCACCACGGGATTAACCTCTGGTTACAATGACCTGAGATCGACGGAATATGGGGTGCCGGCTGATTTGTCTTACAATCTAGGCGCGCACCTAACTTATTGGATGAGTCCAGCACTAGGTGTAAGAACGCAAGCTGCCTATGGAAATGTTAACGGAGCCATTAGTTCAGTGGCTTATAATAATCGATTGAGTTTATTTGGTCCTGTTACAGGAGGTTCTGTAGCAGGTAATACAGTCTATTATGAAGCACTTTTTCAAGGCATTTTAAATTTTTCAGGCTTGGGCCTGAAGGGTTACAGAGCAGAACCTTTTGAACGAAAGTTTAACTTTTTTGCAACTTTAGGAATAGGATTAAACAATTATTCCGCTCGTTTAAAAGACGCCAATGGAAATTTCATCGTTGCACCTGACTTTGGTAGAGCTAGCGGAACAACTTTGGTATTGCCTGTAGGCGTTGGCTTGGCCTACAAAATCTCTCCAACTTTTCACATGGAATTAGATGTTAATCTAAGAAACCTCAATACAGATGCCTTTGACGGCTTAGTAATACAGAAAGGAAGCGGAGCTGGGACCAATGAGCCTAGTTTTGGGCGGAATTTAGATAAGTTTGGTGTTGCAAATATTAGTTTCGTGATGCATTTAGGCAAGAATCGCCAAGGTAATTCCAATGTATGGGCTGAAAGTTATTCTCAGCAACAGTATTCAGAGGTTTATGAAGAAATCAATAAGTTCGAAAGCAGGGTAATGGAACACGCCCGTAAAAATCAGGAACAAGACCAGCGTGTGGCTGCTTTAGACGAAAAAATTGCTCAATTGGACCGCCAACTCCGTAGTTCTGAGGTAGAAATGAAAAAGGACAGCGATGGTGACGGCGTGCCTGATGTATTTGATAAAGAATTTACGAAGTGGGATTTAACTGGCATAATGCCAAGTACATGTGGTTGGTCTGAGGAAGAACTCAGCGGTATAAGGGAACGTGCGAAGACCCAGGTAAAGATTTTGGTTGATGGATCTGGTATCGCACTGGATGTGGACAAGGATGGAATTCCTGATCATCTTGACAAGTGCCCGACCATTCCGGGAATTCCTAGTTGTCACGGTTGTAAACCCGAGCCGAAGCCTGAGACTATGAAAATCCTTTCAGACTTACAGTCAATTGAATTTGAGTCTAACTTGAGTGATTTTGTTGATTGCAACAAAAAAAGGACAAAAGTATTGCAAGAAGAATGTCGGATCAAGCAAGCTAAAGACGTTGAGAATCTCCAAAACTTGGCCTTATACTTGAATGAGGCTTCCAATACTAGCTTTAAGTTGCGTATTACGGGTCATACGGATGATGTTGGTGCTGCCGAAACCAACCTAATATTATCGGAAGATAGATCGAAAAGCGTGCGTGATCGTTTGGTTACCATGGGCGTAGCTTCTAATCGAGTGATCATTGAAGGAAAAGGCGAAGAAGAACCGAAGTTCGGTCCAAGTGGAACGAACGGACAGTTCACAGTTGCTGACAGAAATCGCAATCGTAGAATCGAATTGGTGATTGAATAATCGCTAACATGCATTAGAAAAGAGGGTCAAGGGTCGACCCTCTTTTTTGTTTTACGCCTTTTGTATTTTGGGAGCGGTTATTGCGTTACACGTTTAAATTCACTTTTATGAGAATATCCGCATTTTTTCTGTCAGCTTTTATTTTTGTTTTTACTATTTCGAAGGCCGATACACCTAAAAATATACCGCTAACCGAGGTGCAACTATATGTTCAATCTGCTAAACTCACTCACAAGGGGACTGTATCACTGGTTTTAGGTAAACAGACAGTTTTACTCAAAGGCCTAGCTTCAGAATTAGATGAGTCAAGTTTACAACTGTTAGGCAACCCACAAACCGAAATCCTCAGCTTTCAACTTATTCGTGAACCCTTGCGCAGTTCGCCAAGGCCTCCAAGTTTGGCTGCAATGATCGATAGTTCGGAGCAATTGCAATTTGAAATAGACTTATTGCGGGCTAACAGAGAAGTGCTAATCCAAGAACAGCAACTTATTTTGGCCAACAAAGTCATTGGAGGACAGCAGGGTGTATCTGTAGATCAATTGCAAAAAATGGCGGATTTTTACCGAATCCGTTTACAGGATTTAAATTTAAAGCTGGCCAAGAGCCAAAATGAAGCTAACCAGCTGACCAGAAAAAGCGCATTGTTAAAAACTATAATCGAAAAGGAAAGGCAAGAGCTGTCACTTTACGAAGTAAGTCTTGAGGTTCAGTTAAATTGCACTAAAGCTGGTCAACATACCTTCGCACTTACTTATTTAAGTGAGGCCAGTTTTTGGGAGCCGGTATACGAATTAAGATCTGCTGGCATGGCCAAGGAGTTACACATTGAATTAAATGCTAAAGTTACCCAACACACTGGCTTAGATTGGGATGGTGTAGCTTTGCGGATCTCTACGGCGCTTCCGCAACGCCACACCAGAAAACCAGAATTAAACCCGTGGGTTTTGGATTTTTATGAAGCCGCGCTGCCATACAACGCCGATGGAAGAGAAAAAGGTGTGAGCATGTCAAGGTTAGATGTGATTGCTGAGCCGGAAAGTGCTGAAGTCAACAATTTTGCGCGGTCATCAGCCTTTCTCAACTTGGAGTATCTTCCGAAGCAGCTATTCACTATTAAAAATGCAAAAGCAGAAAGTATTCCATTGGAAATGCACGTATTAAAAGCCGATTATCAACATTATGCCGCTCCTCGTTTAAGCAAAGAAGCGTATTTGATGGCGCATGTAGTGGGATGGGACAGTTTGAGATTGTTGCCCGGTAATGCCATGATTTATTTTGAGCAGACGCTCATTAGTAAGACTTGGATCGATTTTTCTGCCGTCAACGATACGTTGGAATTGGCACTAGGTGTTGACAATGCGGTGAAAATTGAATTTAAGGAGAACCTTTCCTTTACGGACCAAAGACGCATATCTCATCAGCAACGGAAACAAATGCAGTACAACTTAGAGATTAGAAATAGTCACGCTACACCGATCCTGATAATTATTGAAGATCAAATTCCAGTGTCTGTTCAAAAGGAAATTTTAGTGGAGGATCTAGCCCTCGCAAGTGCCGAACATTTAGTTGAAACAGGAAGGTTAAAGTGGGAATTAAATTTGGCCGCTAGTGAGCTGAAAAAGATCACTTATGGCTTCACGGTCAAATATCCCAAAAACAAAAGGATTACTAATTTGTAATTAGTTCATGAGATTCAAAATTCTCTTTTTTGCTACGTTCATTTCTATTTCGGCCAACGCACAGCACGTTGACAGCATTTCAAGCCCGTATAAGCTACAGCTAGAAGATGGTTACAGGCCGCTGCTTCATCAACGAAATGCCAACCGTGTTTTAGGAGGCTGGAGTGTATTGTCGATGGGCACGGGTGCATTTCAATTGACAAGCCCTAATCCCTTTATTAAAGCAATGGGACTACAAAATCTTATTTGGGGCGCGGTGGATGGCGGAATAGCTTTGTATGGAAGTCATCAATTACTCAGTAATTCTTGGGAGTCAAAAGATTTAAAAATTGAAAGAGAAAAGTTCCGAAAAATACTTCTCATTAATTCACTTTTAGATATTGGTTATTTAGTGTTGGGATTTGGTTTGGCAAATGCCTCAAATTCAAAATGGCATGGTCATGGTCAAGGTATTTTAATTCAAGGTGGGTTTTTACTTTTGTTTGATGGGATCAATTATGCGTTCACTTTTTAGCATCGGAATTTTAAGAGATTCTTTGTGTAAAGCACAAACTGAAAGCTTATTTTTGCGCTTTCGAATTTAAAACCACCGTAGATTAATAATTTTACAATGAATAATTTTGGATTGAAAGCAGAAAAAGCTGGCTTGGAAAGCATTGGCTTACAGCATGTTTCGGCAGCACATTGGAATCTTACGCCAGCTGAATTGGTAGAAGAATGCATCATCAGGGGAGAAGGCCAATTGACCGACACGGGTGCTTTGGCCGCTGATACTGGTGAATTTACTGGTCGTTCTCCAAAAGACCGTTTTATAGTGCGGGATGAAATTACTGAAAATACCGTTTGGTGGGGAGATGTGAATATTCCGTTTACTCCTCAAGATTTTGACGGGCTTTTCAACCGTGTTGCTGCTTATTTAGCCAACAGGGAAGTTTTTGTAAAAGACTCATACGCTTGTGCTGACCCAAAATATAGACTGAACATTCGTGTAGTTACAGAATTGGCCTATTCGAATTTATTTTGCCATAACTTGTTTCTAAGACCTACCACGGAAGAAATAAAGAAAACGGTAAATCCTGATTGGCACATCGTATGCGTACCTGGCTTTAAAGCCGACCCGACAGTTGACAATACGCGCCAACATAACTTTGTTATCATCAATTGCACCAAAAATATAATTTTGATAGGTGGTACAGGCTATACCGGCGAAATGAAAAAAGGCATTTTTAGTGTATTAAACTATCTCTTGCCGCAAGAGCACAAAGTGTTATCAATGCATTGTTCGGCCAATATTGGTGAAGACGATGATACCGCTATTTTCTTCGGCTTGTCTGGTACTGGTAAAACCACTTTGTCTGCTGACCCAAATCGCTTTCTTATTGGTGACGATGAGCACGGTTGGGGTGATAGTAGCATTTTTAATTTCGAAGGGGGTTGTTACGCAAAGTGCATCAATTTAACGGCTGAAAAAGAACCTGAAATTTGGAATGCCATTAAGTTCGGTTCAATAGTAGAAAATATTGAGTTTTTTGAGGGTACAACTACAGTTGATTACGAAAATGGTGCTAAAACAGAAAATACGCGTTGTGCCTATCCTATCAATCACATCGAAAACTTGGTTGAGCCATCTGTGGGCGGCATTCCGAAGAATATTTTCTTTTTAACGGCGGACGCATTTGGGGTATTGCCTCCGATTAGTAAGTTGAGTACTGAGCAAGCGATGTATCACTTTATTTCTGGATATACAGCCAAGGTGGCGGGTACAGAAGTCGGTGTAACAGAGCCGCAAACAACTTTTTCTGCCTGTTTTGGCAAAGCGTTTTTGCCTTTGCATCCAGCTAAATATGCTGATCTATTAGGAAAAAAATTGGAAGAAAATAAGGTGAATGTTTGGTTAGTGAATACTGGCTGGACAGGTGGTTCTTATGGTGTTGGACACCGCATGTCGTTGAAGTATACCCGTGCCATGATCACCGCCGCATTAGAAGGTGATTTAAATGGAGTGGCATTTGAAAACCACCCTGTATTTGGAGTAAGCATGCCTACAAGCTGTCCTAACGTTCCAAGCGAAATCCTGAACCCACGGAATACTTGGAACGACCAGAATGCTTACGATGCTAAAGCCAATCAATTGGCAGAGGCTTTTGTGCAAAATTTTGAAAAATATAAAGAAGCTGCGAGTGCTTCCATTCTGTTAGGGGCCCCAAAAGTATTCAGTAATATTTGAGTTATTTTAACATTGAAAAAAACCGGCTTAGGCCGGTTTTTTGCTTTTTATGACGAAACCGTGAGGGTTAGAGGTGGCGCAATAAGTTAAAAAATGTAATTTCAACTTCCAATAATCGTATGCGGTACCTATTATTTTTTGCTTTTTGTCTTTTTGCAAATATTTCGTGGTCAAGTCCCTTTGAAGTTGAGGCGTTAATAGTAGCAATTAAGCAGCAGCATGAAGAACCGCTAGAGTCAATGCTTATCGTTTATGCTGCAACTGCTGAGCAAACAAGCGACAGTGCATCCAAGAAACAAGCGGTTCGTGCTGTGGTTGAAGAAGCAGCGCGAGAACAGGATTTGAGCAAAAAGGCAAAACTCTATTTTTCGGCGGGTTGGTTGTGCAGAAATTGGACTGAGAATTATGCCTATGCTGTTTATTATTACGACTTAAGTTTCGATTTAGCTGAAAAGGCGGGTCTCCGATCGCTCATGGCGAGCGCCATGCTCCAAGCCATGGAGGTTTTTGTTGACTTAGCTATGTACCAGGAGGCATTACAATACTTATTTAAGGCAGAATTGGTGTTTCAAAAGTATAATTACGAAGGATTTCGAAGTGTTACGGGTAGTCTTTTTTCAATCGGACAGTTTTTCTATCATGCTGGCAATCATGAACAATCCGTGCAGTATTTTGAGAAGGCTCTGGTATTTAACGATTTATACAATGATGAAGCGGAGGTAATGAGGGCATATAATGTACTTGGCTTGTCCTACCTCAGGTTAGGTGATCATCAAAAAGCCATTGAAGTTTTTCAGATTTCGAATCGAATGGCCAAAGAGCTTGGTGATTTGAGCTGGGAGGCGCTTACACATGGTAATATCGGGATGGTATTTGCAGAGCGCAAGGAATTTCCCGATGCCATTGCATATTTGACCTATGATATTGAAACCAGTGAGCGACAAAAAGGATGGGTAAGCGCTTGCAATGCTGCTGTATTGTTGGCAGATGTGCATGTAGAGCTAAATGACTTTAAAGCAGCACAACTCAACCTAGAAAAGGCCATAACCTTTGAGCAAAAACAACCGTCTGCCAACCAAAAACGTATGATTGCAGCTTTGAAAGCAAAAATTTACAGCTTTCGATCTGACTTTGAAAATGCCTTTTTGGCATTAACGGAATACGATTTATTAAATCAAGAGTTGAACGAACGGGCACGTCAAACTGATTCCACTCAACGTCAAAAACGCCATGCTTACGAATTGGAACATGTGGCTATGAAAAAGGAATTTGAAATTAGAGAAGCTAATACCGATAAAGGCCTTTTGTATCGCATAGTTGTGGTTTTGACAATTTTGACATTTCTTATTTTAACGGCAGCTGTGGTGCTTTTCAAACGCGAACGGAAACTAAAAGAGATGATGCTTCAAGAGGGTGAAGTTCAAAAATCGAAATGGGTATTGCAACAACTTAAAAAGCATATTTCTTGGCAAGTTAATTACGACCCATTAAACGCTGAAAACAAAAACTTTTTGGTTATGGATGACGTTGAGCAGCTGCGTACAGCTTTGAACGCCACCTACGATAACTTTTTTAGCCGCCTCAAAATGAGCTATCCTGAATTAAATGAGATGGATTTAAATTGGATGGGTCTGCTGAAGTTAAAACTTGCTTCTGAAGATTTGCAAAAGTTAGCCCAACGGTCAGGTGTTAATTTGGAAGCTTGGCTTCTTCAGTTATCTAAAAAATTGGGAGGTGTTCCTGTCAACCAAGTTGTTTCTTTGGTTCAGCAATTATAAGAAAAGGCCGTCCCACAAATGAAACGGCCTTTTTTATAAGCGACGGAATTAAACTCTAACCTATTCCTTAATCCCTGCTAAATCTAACAAAAAAGCAAAGTTTATGGCGGTATCTCGAATGGCATTAAAGCGCCCAGATTTTCCACCGTGCCCAGCCTCCATATCTGTTAACAAATAAATTTTGTTTTGGCTTTGGTTGTATTCACGAAGCTTGGCTACCCATTTAGCAGGTTCCCAGTACTGAACTTGGGAATCGTGCAACCCGGTGGTGACAAGTAAATTCGGATAAGCTTGCTTAACAACTTGGTCATAAGGTGAATAACTAAGCATATAGTCGTAGTATTCTTTGTCTTTTGGATTACCCCATTCGTCAAATTCACCTGTGGTGAGCGGAATCGTTTCATCTAGCATGGTGGTTACTACATCTACGAAGGGCACGCTCGCCACTACACCTTTCCAAAGCTCAGGACGCATATTGATAACTGCACCCATCAATAATCCACCAGCACTACCACCCATGGCGAATAATTGTGCTTTAGCTGCATATTTTTCAGCAACCAAACTTTCCCCACATGCTATAAAATCAGTAAAGGTGTTTTTCTTTTTAAGTAGCTTGCCATCTTCGTACCATTGGCGTCCCATTTCTTCGCCACCACGAATGTGAGCAATGGCATAAACAAATCCGCGATCCAGCAAGCTGATTCGGCTTACACTGAAGTAGGCATCCATGGTAGCGCCATAACTACCATATCCATACAGCAGGGTAGGATTGCCAGCTGCTTTTTTCAGCGACTTCTTGTAAACCAAGGATATTGGCACTTGAGCACCGTCGGCTGCAGTTACAAAATAGCGTTCCGAAACATATTCATCGGGATTGTACCCACCCACAACTTCTTGCACTTTGAGCAATTCGGTTTGTTTGCTGGCCATGTCGAAGCTAAAAAGACTGTTCGGGGTGGTTAGCGAAGTGTATGCATAGCGCAATTTGCTCGTGTTGTAGTTGCGATTGATTTCTGGAAAAACAGTGTAGGTGGGGTCTTTAAAGGGAATGTAATAATCTAACTCACCGGCCCAGTCGCGCACACGTAACTGGTTAAGGCCCTCTGACCGCTCTTCAATGACTAAAAAGTCTTTGAAGAATACCACATCATTCAACCTCACGTCTTGTCGATGTGCAATTACGGTTTGCCAGTTTTTAAGGTTAGAGTTAGCAATTGGAGCTTTCATCAGTTGGAAATTCTGTGCATCCCTGTTTGTTACCAGGTAGAAGTCACTTCCGTAATCTTCGGCACTGTACTCGAGTCCACGAAGACGCGGTTGGATGATTTTAAAGGTCTCAGAAGGCTTGGCAGCATTGATGTAGCGCTGCTCCGAGGTCAATGTGCTGCCACAGCTAATAAAAATGAAACGATCCGATTTCCCTTTGTAAACATAGGTGCTGAATGTTTCGTCGCTTTCAAAATACACTTGTGTGGCGGTATTAGCCCCCGCACCAATTTCATACTTCCAAATACGGTCTGAACGAAGCGTTTGTGCATCCGTGGTTCCATAAAAAACGGTTTTATTGTCGTTAGCCCAAGCGGCAGAGCCATTAGTAGGGAAGATGCTGATGGGAAGAACGTCTCCAGTGGATAAGTTTTTAAACGACATGCTGTATTGCCTCCTGCCAACTGTGTCTTGGAAAAACATAAGCATTTGGTTGTCGGGACTAACTTGCAAACCGATTAAGCTGTAGTAACCATGACCTTCGGCTAGTGTATTTGCATCCAGCATAATTTCTTCCTTAGCATCCATACTCGTTGGTTTTCGGCAATGGATGGGATAGTCCATGCCACTTTCGAATCGCGTATAATACCAATAGCCATTTAAAAAATAGGGCACATTAGAATCGTCTTCTTTAATGCGACCTTTTATTTCGTTGAAGAGCTTTTCTTGCAAAGGCTTGGTATGTGCCAAATGATCTTCTACATAGTTGTTTTCAGCTTCCAAATAGGCGATCACTTTGGGGTTTTCTCTTTCGTTGAGCCAAAAATAATTGTCGATTCTGCTGTCGCCATGAATGCTGAGCTCTTTGGGGATTTTCTTAGCAATAGGCGCGGGTTGTTCCTGCATTTTTTCGGGTGAATTACAAGCAATTAGGGGAAGTAGAGCAAAAATTAGTAATTTTTTCATGGGGATTATTTAAGGTAGGTTTCGAGCCAGTCGAAGAACACCTTTTGCCAAAGCACGCTGTTTTGCGGCTTCAACACGTGGTGATTTTCGTCAGGAAAGTATAAAAAGCTGCTTTCTATGCCCTTTAACTGAGCGGCAGTGAAGGCCTCCATACCCTGTGCTATGGGAACACGGAAGTCCTTTTCGTTGTGAATGACCAAAATGGGGGTATCCCAGTTTTTTACGAATTGATGCGGTGAAAATTTCTTGTAACTGGCTGGTTGTGGTTGGGTGTAGGGTGACCCTTTCATTTCAAAATCGGTGAAGAAAATCTCTTCAGTTTGCCCGTACATAGCCTCTAGATTGTAAACCCCACAATGTGAAATGAATGTTTTGAAGCGTTTGTTGTGATTGCCTGCCAACCAATACACTGAGTATCCACCAAAAGAAGCACCCACTGCACCCAACTTGCTGGTATCTACATAAGGTTCTTTGGCGATGGTATCGATGGCTGATAGATAGTCTTTCATAGCCTGACCTCCCCAATCACCACTAATTTGCTCGTTCCATGCTTGTCCGAAACCCGGTAAACCTCTGCGATTTGGAGCCACAACAATGTAGCCTTTGCTGGCCATGAGGTGGAAGTTCCACCGGGTGCTGAAAGCTTGGCTGATCATACTTTGAGGACCACCTTGACAATAAAGCAAGGTAGGATACTTTTTGGTCGCGTCGAAATTTGGCGGATAAATAACCCATGTGTGGATGTTTTGCCCATCTGAAGCTTTGATTTGCCTAGAAGTGACCTCGGCCAAAGGCATGCCTTGGTAAATAGCATCGTTGATTTGTGTGAGTGTTACGCTTTTTTTGGTGTTCAAGTCCAACAAAATCAGCTCTGCGGGCCGCAACATGCTTTGTTGCTGCATCAAAATACTGCCATGTTTCGAATTGTGGACATAGGCATATCCGCCATGATTTAAAGCAGCAGTGGTTACTGAAATGGGTGCGTTACTTAATAGTTTCATTTTGATACCATAGGTTTTTGCTGCGGCTCCCAAATCAAAAAAATATTCGTAAAGTTGGGTTGTACCACTTACGTAGGCCCCGAAGAACAAGCGATTGCTATCTTTTCCCCAAAAAATCTGGTTGGCACTGTTGTCAAAAGTTACGGTGATATCGGTAACGATGCCCGAAGCTAGATCCATGACCATCACCCGGTTTTTATCAGCCTCGTAGCCATCTCGTTCCATGCTCAACCAAGCTATTTTTTTGCCATCTGGAGAAAAGACAGGGTTGACATCATAACCCATCATGCCTTCTGTAAGATTCCTCGTTTCACCAGTATTCAGGTCATATTGATATAAATCGGCATTGGTGCTAGTTGCCGCTGCCGTTCCATGAAGTTTTTTGGAAGTGTAAATGAGCTTTTTGCTATCGAGCGACCAAGTAACTTGTTCGCTGCCGCCGAAGGGCTGTAATGGACTGTGCCATTTTTCTCCTGCTAACAGGTCCGTGGCGTTTCCGGTCAACTTACCGTCTTCATAAGGCTGAATAAACACATGGCCGTAAGTCCCATCGTGATAGCTGTCCCAATGCCGGTAAAGCAGTCCTGTGAACAATTGTCCTGTTGACTTGCTCAACTGGGGGTACTTGTCCTGCAAGCTTATATCGAGTTTTACACGCTTAAGGTAGAAGATGTGCTTGCCGTCGGGACTATAGCCATATCCTGCAATTCCGCCTTCGACTTGACTGACTTGGCGCGCGCCGGTACCGTCGGCCTTCATCTCCCACAACTGCGTGCTGCCAGATACGGAACTTAGATAGCCAATCCATTCGCCATCCAGATACCAACTGTATTGTGATTCAGAAGCAGGGCTGTTGGTGATTTGTTTGCTTTGTTTGGTTTTGAGATCGATAACATATAAGTCGTTTTGTCCTTTATTTTCTTCGAGATTGGTGTAACGGACGCTGTAAACGGCCATTTGCGCATTAGGGTGCACCAGAGGGGTACCGACCATGCCCATTTCCCAGATTTTTTCTTCTGTCAAAGGCTGTTGTGCAGCTGAGGAAGCGGGGAAAAGTACCCAAGCGAATAGGCAAAGGAGGCTGATTTTCAATTTTTTATTCATGAGTCTATTTTTTTTGAGATATTTTTGAGTCGCATGCAACCAGGACGTTGCGATAGTCGTCTTCTAATTGCAACCCTACAAATTTAACCCGTTGGATCAACATTACGCTCTTGTTTACAAATGTTTGCAAAACGACCGCAAGGCGCAGTCGGAGTTGTATCAGCTGTTCGCAGGTAAAATGTTTGCGGTTTGTATGAGATACGCATCCGATTACGATACGGCAAGTGATATCTTACAAGATGGATTCGTTAAAGTTTTTAACGCTTTGTCGAAGTTTGGATTTGACGGCTCGGTAGAAGGCTGGATTCGTCGTATCATGGTAAACACAGCCATCGATTACTTTAGAAAGGCCTCTAAGCTGTATGTACTGACCGATATTGATGAAGTAGAAGTTGCCGACAGTAGTTCAGAACATTTTTTGAGTCAGTTGGCATCGGAAGATATTATTGCAGTGATTCAAAAATTACCGCAAGGCTACCGCACGGTATTGAACATGTTCGTACTAGAAGATTATTCTCACAAAGAGATTGCTGCAATGCTTGGCATTAGCGAAGGCACAAGTAAATCTCAATTAGCAAGAGCAAAGGCTTTGTTAGCAACCCAATTAAAAAACAGTGAATTAGGATATGGAAGATCAGAAAAAATCAGATAAAGTACTTAGAGCCAAGCTTAAGGACTTTGAAATGGCGCCACCGCCAATGCTTTTTGATCAAATCATCAAGCGAGTAAATCCTGCTTTCAAAAAAGTAGTTCCTGAATGGTATTTAAGGCCTCAAGTGCAGTGGGCAGCAGCTTCATTTGCCATTTTTGCCATGGCGGCGGCACTGTGGTTTTCAGAAATACGCAATAACAACACACCGGATGTCCGTTCAAACCTAGCGAAGTTTGATACCATTACTAACGAACTCCGCGACGACCAGTTGCAAGGTTTAGAATTGCTTGCTGAGCAAATGGTAATTGAACGAAAGCAAGAAATTAAGCAAGCCATGCAACCTGAAGCAGTGTCAGAACGTCTTTTAGGTGTTGAAGCCGAAACGGTTCAATCAGATTTAACCCGCCAAACAATCGATGCTATGGAACCACGCAACGTTCAGTCACTCAAATCACGCTCAACTCAACTGCCACTGAAGGCAAGTGCTTCAACAATATTTGAAGGTGCTCCTGAATACACTAAATTGCCAAATGGTGTTATTCCTGCCCTTATCAAGTCCTATGGCATATTGAGTAATGCCGATTTGTTTGCAATTGCTAAAGAGAAGTTTGAGGATTTTAAAACGAAAGAGCATTATGTGTCTTTTAACCTTGGCTCTTTAGAAATTGGCCAAACCATTCGATTAGGAAAACAAGAAAATTCAAAAGAAAATTAACCCAATAAAATACCGACCATGAAAAAAATCATTTTAACCCTTAGTCTCGTAGGCTTGTTGTTTTCGATAGGGCAGTCACAAGATACTACAAGCACCGAAAATGCTGAAAAGCCTCGAATGGTAATTCGCTACGTAGATGGAAAATGGGACACCACTTATATGGATTCCAAAAGAGCCAATCCAAAAGAAGAAATTAAAGGCCACGCAGAGAATGAATTGGAAGGCGAAACCTCTGATTTCAACTCTGAGATGAAAGAGCTGAGAAAAGAGCTGAAGGAAGTAAAGCCTAAAAAGCGTAAAATCGACAAAAGTGCTTTCCTTTTAGACATAGGATCAAATGGCTTTATGCAAAATGGCGATCTCAACTTAACTGGGAGTAACCAAGCCTTGCGCACCGAAAATGGCTTAAGCAAGTCGGTAGGGTGGGGCTTCACGTTTGCAAGATCTGAAAATCTGATTGCTCAAAAAGTACGCTTGATGTATGGGCTCGGATTCGAATTCAACAATTACCGTTTGCGTGATGACAGCCTTTTGAATGTTCGCAGGGATACAGTTTCGTTTTTAAGTGCGAATCCAGGTTTAACCCGCAATACCATGCATATCAGCTATGTCAATGTACCAGTAATGCTACACTTTACCTCTAATCCGTATCGCAAGAGTAAATCTTTTAACTTAGCTGTAGGTGCGGAATTTGGCTTACGAATCGGAAATTTGAGAACCATACAACGGGATGACCTCGGTAACGATATTTATAAGGAAGTAAGTACCAGAGGTCCGCAAAATACCAATCCGATTAAAGCAAGTCTAGTTGCCAGAGCGGGTTACGGTAAGCTAGATATATTTGCAAGATATGGGCTTACTGAACTTTTTCGGCAAAACGTGGCTGGAAATCCCGACGCGATACCCGTGATGGCTGGAATAAGTTTTAGACTTTAAGCACCGTTGAAGACTAAAAAAGAGAATGTCATCTGACATTCTCTTTTTTATTTAATGAGCCTTTGCAATAGCTCCTTAAGCTCATTCATGTTGTAGGGTTTCAACAGTAAGGCATCAAAACCAAAACGCTCAATTTCAAGCCTGGTGTCCTCGAAAGTATCGGCAGTAAGTGCTATAATAGGACAGCTGATGCCTTGTTCTTTTATGGATTGAAAAGTGTCAAAACCGTTCATACCGGGCATGTGTATGTCGAGAAGTATGGCGTCAAATAGTTGACTTTGCGACAAATCTATAGCCTCTTGACCGCTGCTTGCAATGGTAGCTGAAACGTTAAAACGCTTTAATATTTGAACTGCTAGTTTTAAGTTTAAGGGATTGTCATCAACTACAAGTACATGCTTTGAATCCAAATTTGATAACAAAGAGGCCCGCTGTATTTGCGTTATGTTTTCTTGGTTTTTTGGAATTTTAAAAG